>OIWS01000012.1_pt1 | contig 273902 bp, 226 predicted proteins | sample 1587611 | NCBI WGS metagenome assembly OIWS01 (sample SAMEA3888919, study PRJEB22519) | human gut metagenome | biome: human gut; feature: human-associated habitat; material: faeces | place: Denmark | collected 2010 | reverse complement strand
ATGTTCGCAAAATTTCTGAACATTTGCAAACAAGTTGCCGACAATTTGGCTATTGAATCTGGAAAGATTCCAAAAAGAGGTGTTGTTCCCAAAGTCTCAGACCTTGAGATTATAGCATTGAACATGACATCGGAAGCTGTCGATATTGACAGCGAGTCATTGTTGTTTGCAAAGTTACAGGAATACAGGATTGAAATTCCCAACCTTATATCCCGCAGGCAATAATACAATGACAGACGTAAGATTACAGCTTCCCTATGTAATACAATCCAAAAAGAATGACCGCGGAGATAGATGGAGGCAACGACTATTTCTGCATTGATTCGAAGCCGATAAAAGTATGTTGTTCTGCCCGCTCCAGGCATTGCGGTATGGGAAAGAAAAATTTTGAGAAAGCCTCGTCAGTCAAATACTGCGCATCACAAGGTATGTATTATTACGAATATAAACTCCAGGCGGTCTATAGGGTAAGTGGAGTCATCCATTCCTTTGACCCTACCAAGGAAAGTATACATAACCCATGACCTGAAGGATGTGAAAGTGGACGATAGTAACGGAACAAGGGATATATAAGTGCCCGTGCACAATTGGATCTGTTTGAAACGGTCAATATCAGATTGGGAGTTCCATACAGAAATAATCAGCAAGAATAAAAACCGACATATTCGGCTTTTGCCAAAGCGAAAAAAATTGAAACTCTGTTTTCGCAATTGTGTGACCAGTTTATGATTATAAGAAAGTATGCGAAAAACACTGACGGATTGTTTGTTCACATTATCAGGCAAATCAGTGCACTTACAATTCTGCAATATATTAACTACAAAAATAACAAACCTATTGGAAGAGTTAAATATGCGCTAATTTAATTCCGCCAACGGGTCCTATATATATTGGAACTGCGGCGTTAAAAGTGTAATAATATAAGCGAGTTCTATAAAAAACTCAAGAATAGTTCGTGTAATATGATGTTAAATAGCTGAATGGATGATTTTTAGAGTTTAATGAGGGGCAAAGGTCTGAAAGGGTTAGATCAGTGCTTTTTTTAACAAAAAAGAAGGATGTAAGATAATAAGATGTGTCGGCAAAGAATACAATATTAACTTTGCCAACATAGTTTTATTATGAAAGAAGAATTTGATTTTGAGAGTATCAAGGACAAGACCACTGAACAGCTGAAAGCAAGCAAGCCTTTGTTGGGGAAGAACGGTGTTTTGACCCTTTATTGGAAAATATATTGAAAGTACACTGGAAGCAGAGATGAATGCTCACCTGACTGAGGAAGAACATCAAACGGGTAACCGTCGTAACGAAAAAGTACAGAAGCAAGTTCAGACTCCATTGGGCGAAATAACAGTTTCCACTCCCCATGACCGTAATTCGAGTTTTGACCCGCAATTTATCAAGAAATATGGGATCATTCTGGCTGAAGGTGGTGCCTACCGTATAATCGACCTGTATGCTCTTGGTAACAGCCCCCGTGAGATCAGCGCCTGGATGGAAGAAAATCTTGGGAACCGTGTAACGGCTGATACTATCAATGCCATTACTGACCGTGTACTTCCGGAAATAAAGACATGAAAATCACGTATGCTTGAGTCTGCCTATCCTATATGCCATCCATTACAAATACAAAGTAACGGATGAACGTGGTGCACGGTGCCCCATACAATCTATAATGTACTGGGTATTGACCGGAAAGGACATAAGGACCTGCATGAAATGTATATATCAAGGAATGATGTAAACAGAAACCAGGAGTACAATAATTTCGGCAACAATACCACAGGGTTCTGCAAGGTAGTTTTTTATTTGGTTTATCATATTGTCATGCGGAAGAAGCTTCAAAGATACATTTCCTGTTTTTCATCCTATAGCTTTTACCTGCAATCTGTATCAGTTCACACTTATAAATAAAGGAGCTTGTCAAGCAGTGCTGTGGTCAGCACTTCATCATTCAGGGGTATGACCCATTCCGACGGAGACCTGTTTGGCGTGATGATAAAGGATGTGGGCTTGTAGATACTGTTAAAGAAGGCAAAGAGAAGATCCTCTTCATCACAATCTACCTCGATGTTCATCAGGTTGTCTATGACGATTATTTGTTCAGCGCAAAGGTTTCTGTATGCTTTTATCATGTCCTTGAGCTTGAGTGTCGCAAGTGGTCCCTTTCATGTTTCTGAAGCAGGTGCGATATCCACGTCCGATGACATCGGCGCACAGCCTTAAGGCTATGGAGGTCGTGCCTACACCGCATGGGGCGGCAAGTATAAAGTTGAAGCCTTCGTCCACCAGGTGAAGTCCACGGAGCAGGTTCAGCCGCGTAAAACTGAACCCATTTGACATGCTGATGTCATAGAGGTCAAGATTATGAGCTATCGGCAGCCTGGCATTCGTGCAACCATAAGTTTCTGCTTCCCCTCCCATCCCGCGAGATTTATGTCATGAGGACGGAAAGGAGAAAGCCATCGCAATTGGGACTACTCTGGGAGGCATCAGAGATGAGCCCCAACGCATTGACAGTAAAGCAGGATAGCCTCAGACGTTTGCACACCCTTTTATTGTTATCATCTTATCTTCCTTGTGTTCCATATCGGATGCCTTGGAAGATGCCCTCGTATACATCTATGGATGACCTGTTCGGGTCAAAGTTCACCATCAGCCTGGTAGTGTCGTCTCCCTGTGACTTGATCTCTGGTCGTGATTCCTCTGCCACTGTAGACATGGTCAAGATGACCGACTTGAAGTGAGTGGCACTATACAGCCTGTTCTTCAAGCAGCGCTCCAGAACAGAGTCGGCAGCAGCTTGTCCATGTCTAATGACACGTCCTCTATGAGCGGCAGCTGGTCACGCAAGTATCTCAGATATCTTGCGTGAGTTGATTTAGGAAGACGACAATGTGTTCCTTATCGGTGAAGGGAGCGGTGATCCTGCCGTACTTTTTCTGAACGCATACCATTCGGTCCTTGAGATGAGTCTTGCTGATAACTGTCCGGCCTCTGTTGCCAGTATCCTATGTTTGCGATGCGGTATCATCGTCATTTCTTATGATGCGGTCTCCGTATTCTTCGTTGAGATAAACTCTACTGTCCTCATCATCCTTATTAGGTCCCGGACGGGAGAGATTAGGTGTTCTCTCTGCATCTAATGCAGGTTGTCTTAAGCACCTTATGCCCCAATGCCGTCTCTAAGATATTTCAAGAGTGTTCGGCTGCATGTCCCAGTATTATTGCGCCACTTATCGTACGGGACCTTGCAGGTCATACCGTACGTATCTGAGCATATTTACCCGACGACGTGTCTAGAACAGAACCGCAGATCCGCTCATTGGCTGCAAAGTGTGGTAGATTGTAGTCCTTCTGCACCTTCATTACAAAGTTGTGTAGATTGTCCTCTGTGACACTTAAGAAAAGTCTGGATAGAGCTCCTTCAGCCAGTTGTGCATCTGCGCTGTGGAGGTGTCCTGATATAGCGTCAGACGTTCCACGACGAAGTCCGTATAGACGTTCAATAAGCAGGTCTTGTTGGCTATTCCGTCCGAATACTGCTCGGACTCTGACGATCTGAGCTCTAGATATATCTTCACTGTCCTGAAGTTCAGCCCCAGTCGGTCTGCAATCCGCTGGATGGACAGGACTCCTCATTTCGTAGCCTTCTGATCTGTTCGTACATGTTTTTTAAACCGTGTCTTGTATGCCTTCTCTGCCATAATTCTTTTGTTCTTCGTTATAACTCAAAGATCGGATGAATAATTAACTCTGCACAGCAGTTTCCGAGATCACTATTCGGTTGTTTCCTTTTTACTATACACCAATTGCCGATTCCACTGCATTTTTAATTTTCACTAACAAACATTTCCCATATTGGTTAAGAAGGTTTGGCGACTACGAGTTGAATTCTTTGGCATGGATTACTCGAAAAAAACTCACCATAAGTTCTGTGCGAGTAAAAAAATTCTGTGCGACAACTCAATTCGATGCTACGAAAGTACATGAAAGCGGGTTCAAAGCACCTTATAAACTTGGTGAAGGATTAGCACGCACCTTGGAATTTGAATTTGTTCATCCTCAACCAGAGAATATTGTCTTTATAAGCGAATAAAAGCAGTAAATTCTTATGCTAGTTAAATAAAAATTAAAGGGAAAGAAGAAAATCTTCTTTCCCTTTAATTTTATTAACAAATAGGAACTACTCTTGCGCCAATTTACCTGCAGAACCCAGCACATTAATAATCTTGTGCTCGTAGAGTTTTTTCATATTCTCGCGAGCGGGGCCAAGATATTTACGAGGATCGAACTCTGCCGGTTTCTCAGCAAACACCTTACGAATAGCTGCGGTCATTGCCAAACGGCTGTCAGAGTCAATGTTGATCTTGCAAACAGCTGATTTAGCAGCTTTACGCAACTGATCCTCTGGAATACCAATAGCAGCTTCCAATTTTCCACCATATTTGTTGATCGTATCAACCTCTTCCTGAGGAACTGAAGAAGAACCGTGCAATACGATTGGGAAGCCAGGCAGTTTCTTCATAACAGCATCCAAAACTGAGAATTCCAGTGGAGGTGGAACCAAACGACCTGTAGCAGGATCTACATGGCACTGCTCGGGTTTGAACTTGTATGCACCATGAGAGGTTCCGATGGAGATTGCCAATGAATCGCAACCCGTACGCGTAGCGAAATCGATTACCTCTTCAGGGTTGGTGTAGGTGTGGTGCTCAGCACTAACCTCATCCTCAACACCTGCCAGTACACCCAGCTCACCTTCAACAGTTACATCAAACTGATGAGCATAATCTACTACCTTCTTGGTCAAGGCAACATTCTCCTCATAAGGAAGATGTGAACCATCGATCATTACAGAAGAGAAACCGGTATCGATGCAAGATTTGCACAATTCGAAAGAATCACCGTGGTCGAGGTGCAGAACAATCTCAGGGTGAGCCAAACCGAGTTCTTTAGCATACTCTACAGCGCCTTCAGCCATGTAACGCAACAGCGTCTGGTTGGCATACTGACGGGCACCTTTAGAGACCTGAAGGATCACCGGAGATTTGGTTTCAGCGCAAGCCTGAATAATAGCCTGCAACTGCTCCATATTATTGAAGTTGAACGCCGGAATAGCGTAACCGCCTTTAATGGCACGTGCAAACATGTCACGCGTATTGACAAGGCCCAAATCTTTGTAATTAACCATAATACTTGCTTTAACGTTTATGTTGATAAATGATTGTAAACAAATACAAAATCCAATGCAAGAGTACGAATAATCTTTGAAAAAAGCAAAGAAAGCCTGCACTGAGTGCAGGCTTCTAAAGGATTTTCAAAGAGTCAGGCTATACTATTTTGCTATGTTAACCAACGAGGCTACAACTGCAGCCAAAGAAGCCGTTGAAGTGACCATGCTCATCACACCAGCCATACCTCTACCCTCTTTAATAATCTTCTGCGGTACGATAATTTGGCAACCAGGTTCGATCTTCGGATAGCGTTTACAGAAGAAACCGCTGCGTGTCGAGGCAACTTGACCGTTCATATAGATCACAAACGGGCGCTTGCGAGCCACCTGCTTATAACCTCCGGCCTGCGAAATGTAATCTTTAAGTTTACTTTTGGTAAAGACTACAGAATTGGGGTAATTCACAGCCCCTGATATTTTCACAGTACCATTATACTTAGGAATGAAAATTTGGTCTCCATCACGCAACACAATATCAGCACTACCACCAGGATTATCCAACGCAGCTTGGATATCTACGCCCACTGGATAATAATCAGGAATTTCAATATTTTCAAATGCAGCGGAATCTCGTCCTGACGTATTACGGCTTTCACGAGACATTTTTAGTAATGATTCCACTTGGATTCGTTCATCATTCGTCATGCGGCGCTTGACACTAACCCCTTTGACATAGGCTTCAGGAGTAAATCCTCCAGCTTTTTTAATAATATCTGAGAGTCGTTCGCCAGCTGTAGCCAAGACGTAACTACCATCAAAGAGCACTTCACCAGACACCGAAACCTTTTCTTGGGCACTGTATCCGGGTGAACGACGGATATAGATCTCATCAAACGGATGCAGCACAAAACGTTCCGCCTCAGGTGATATTTGCAAATCATCATTGATAGTGAAGGTATAAATATCTGCCCGTTTATCGGTATATGAGGTTGACTTTGGATCCTTAATGCGACGTGACACCTCAACCATCGCATATGATGCCGACTCCTTAAGGCCTCCAGCCAATAAAATAGCATCTTCTACTGTCATGCCATCTCGATATTCCAGCACATCTGGATGATTTACCTCGCCACCTATTGTAATTGTATATGACTCACGTAAATCAAAAATTGATGGTATGTAAATCACATCCTCAGGCTCCAAATCGATGTCGTTTACTCCTGTCGCCACTTCACGAACGTTGAAAGGAATCACCTCATAAGTATAATCTTTCTTCTTGCGAGTAATTTGACCACGATATGAGAATTCATTCCCTTTAAGGCCTTCAGCACGTTGAATCAATTTAGACAATGTAGCAGTTTCTTCCGACAACTCGTAATCACCTGGACGCCACACGGCACCGTTAATGGACACTCGATTAGCGAATTCATCAATAATAGCATCAACCGTTACATCATCACCGTCAGCTAAGATGAACGATGGGAACTCAGATTTATCGACAGTTACAATACTATACTGACGACCGGTTTTACGCTTGACGTTTACATTTTCATTGTACGCATCCCCGGTAAAGCCACCTGCATACTTGAAGAGATCACCAAGCGTTTCGTTTTTCTTCATCTCATAAATGCGGGGGCGCTTTACCTTACCCGTTACGGTTACATAACTATCGTAAGGCTGCACAATAATCATGTCATTATCTTCCAGCCGAATATTGGTATCGTACTTGCCATTAATCAGGTAATCATACACATCCAGCGTCGCAATCTCTTTGCTATCGCGATAAACCTTGATTGCACGCAATGAACCAATACGATTGACACCTCCTGCCGAATAGATTGCATTGAAGACTGTGGCCAAAGAGGGCAACGTATAGGTACCGGGGACCATAACTTCACCGGCAATATTTACTTTGATACTGCGGATTTGACCTAATGAAACCTTGACATTGGCCCCTCCCATCACTCCACTCACTTTGCTCGCGATTCGGTCTTGTGCTTCAGCCATTGTCAAGCCGTTCAAGCTAATAGGGCCTACACCTTGAATATTAATCGTACCGTCAGGCGTAATTTTTTGCTTTACATTAAACTCAGAAGGTCCCCACACTTCAATAATCACCTCATCTCCAGCACCTAACACGTAAGACGGAGGCGTCGGCATATTGTAATTGGGTGCGAAAGTCAGATTTTTACTTTGAAACATTTCGCTACCGAAAACAACAGCCGCCCGATTTTCCTCCGGAACAGGCGTTTGAACAGTCTGTTGTTCGGGTTCGGGCGTTTCTCGTTCAACCGAAATTGGTCGCTGTACAGAACTTGACGAATTTGCGCCGCTCGATACAGCCGGATTTATACCATGTATTGCACCTTGAATCTGAGCTTCAGACGCTCCTGCCTGACGAGCCTGCTGTATCATTTCTGAGGTCACTTGAATTTGGCCCCAACCCACTAACGGAGAAACAATCAAAATAGTTGCAAGAATCAAACGGATTTTGCGTACCATAAACATATTCGAAATGCTATTATTTATCACTACTCTCTTCAACGTGTTCCGGAACATTTTGTTGTACTTGAGGGGCCACATATCTGCCGCCCAGAAGGTTAAGCAGATAATTAATCATAAATCCCAACAAGATGTTGATTGCCAGCAACAAATTGATGCTCACATTCCGGAGCAGGAAGTTCAACAAAATAAAACCGATCTGCAAAAGTACAATTACCATGGCACTTTGCAAATGGGTCAGGCCAATCCGCAACAATTTATGGTGAATATGTCTGCGATCCGGATAGAAGGGTGAGAGTCCAGCCGCCATACGTGCACAGAAAACCCGAACCACATCAAAGACAGGGATTGAGACCACTCCCAAGAAGACGGCAGGAGCTGCATTGATTCGGAAGAACTCCCCCGAAACATTCAAGCTGTAAAATTTCAGACCCAGGAAGGCGATCATATAGCCCAGCAGCAACGAACCGGTATCGCCCATAAAGACTTTGAGGCGTTTCCCCAGCACATTATAAAAGAAGAAGACCAATACCACGCCACCCATTGCCATGGCCATCATTGCGTAGACATAAATACCATGAATGATAAACCAGATACCGAAAGTCAACAGCGCCAGTAGAGACAAACCGGAGCAGAGACCATCGATTCCGTCGATCAGGTTATAGGCGTTGGCCAACAGTACGATGATCAAGATGGTCAAAATCACCCCCAGCCAATAGGGAATTTCGTAAATGCCGAACAACCCGTCCAAACTGGTAATGCCTACCCCTGAACAACAGATAAGCACTGCGCTGAGTGTTTGGGCCAAGAATTTGCCTTTATAGCCGACCCCTGTCAAATCGTCGGCCATGCCCACACAGAACAGGACTGTTGAACCGGCCTGCAGGAACATCAGTTCACAAAGGGAATCCATAAAGTAATCATCGGCCACTTCAAATCCCAAAATATAGCGCATTCCCATCGTCAGCGTAAAGGCAAACAGAAAAGTTGGGAAAAATGAGGCACCGCCCAAACGGGGCACCATACCCGTATGGGATTTACGGGCACTCAGCTCATCGAAAAGCCTTTTTTTCTTGGATATCATCACGATACGGGGGATAATAACCCAACCCGCACCTACTGATAACAAGAATGCGGCAAAGACAAAATAGAGTATCTCCATTATGGTGGTAGTAAATGTTATGTTGGTAAAAATACAAATTAAACTTATATAAAATACTCCTACATCTCTTTTTCTGATGATAAACAGTTCTTTTTTAATCTCGGACGCATTAACGGTATTCAAAACTTGGTATATTGGAAAATATCCCCAAGTTTTCTATAGCAGTCTACATGGCCAATTATCTTTACTAAAATGGATAGAAAATTCTATCTTTGTTTGCGATTCGTAACAGAGATTGGGATTGGCAACTGACGCGATTTTCTTCGTGAGGTAAAGTAAGATGGCCGCTCTACCCCATAGGATTCATAACTCTGGGGTTGACAACCTACATACAAAGTTTGTACGCAAAGTTTTATTTATAAAGAAAAATATGTTCACCGCACAAAAAACACGCAAAGAGAACATTGCGGAATACATTCTGTACCTGTGGCAATTGGAGGATCTGCTTCGTGCTCTGCAGTTCAGCCCGGAGGCGATCTACTCGCAGTTGGTTCAACCATCTGGGCTCTCGGAGAGTCAAAAACAGGCAGCCTTTTTATGGTACATGGATATTGTCAACCTGCTGCGTGAAGAGGGAAAAGAGCAACAGGGACACTTGGAACATACGCTTCATCTGATTGCCGATCTGAACAATCTGCACAACCAGCTGTTGGTACTGCCCGTAGGGGCAGAGTACCGTCGGTTGTACAGCCTGGTGGCTCCTGAACTTCCCAAAATGAAGGCCCGCCTCAAAGATTCAGACATCAGCGATGTCGAGCTGTTTTTCCGGGCTCTCTATTCGGTTGTTTTGTTGCGGATCCAATCGGCTGGCAAGCACAACCGCGAGGCACAAGGAGGCTCTACCACCTCACCTGTCACCACTTCCGATACAGATACCAACAGCAATACCGATGCCTCACGCAAAAAATATATCGACGATGTCTTGACGCTGATCTCGCCCGTGGTAGCCGAGTTGGCCACCATGTTTCGCAAGATCGAACGCGGTGAGATCGATCTGTTCGGCAACGATCCGAAGGCAGAAACACCCTCCAACGAGACCAAAACCAACGTACATTGAGATGATTCTGCTCCCGACGGCCTATTTGGGCAATCTACAATATTACTCCAAGCTGTTGAGTGGTCATGCCTGTATCGATCTGCACGAGCACTACCTCAAACAGAGCTGGCGCAACCGTTGTGATATTCTTTCAGCCGGTGGTGTGATGTCGTTGACAGTTCCGGTATTTCACACGGGCGGGGTCAGCACCCCCACCTGCGAGATTCGTATCGACTATGCCAAACGGTGGCAACACCAGCACTGGCAGGCCATCGTATCTGCCTACCGGGGGGCTCCCTACTTCGACCATTATGAAGGGGCTTTGGCTCCTCTGTTTACCGAACGCTTTGAGAGACTCGTTGAACTGAACAACGCATTGCTGCAGGTGACATTGCGGCTGCTCGACCCATCCGGAGTCGCCGCCAAACAAGTTACCTTCACAGACCGTTACTGGTCAGCCGAAAATTTCGGGGGAACGACGCCGAACAATCCAACCGAATCGGCGACCTCTCATGCCACGGAAAGGGGCCATGCAGACACGGTTTGTGACTTGCGGATGAGTTTTTCGCCCAAACCCCGGCTGAGTCGTCCCGACCCAACGTTCTCAGCACCGCAGTACTATCAAACATTTTCGGATCGGTTACCTTTTGCTCCGAATCTTTCGATCATTGATCTGCTATTTTGCGAAGGTCCGGCCGCAGCAGACATTTTACGTGCAGCCTATCACCATCCCGCACAATAGCAAGCAACGAACAAAATAAAGGGGAAAGCTTCATGGACACCCCTTATTGCTCTCAAGCAGGAAAATCCTGCAAATAAATATGCCCCATAACAGGAAGCCTGCCACGCCCCCCTCACAGTCGCACAATAGCCTCAATTCGGGATTTAACGTCATAACCACACAACTGGCTTGCAAACAGACAGACGCTTCCAGGATACGGATTAACGATTCACCCCCCACCCTTTACCCAATCGCACGTCCCGCATGACCCAAACGTGTGATCAATCCGTTCCTCACCGCTTCGCTTCGCTATTATCCTACGAATGCGGGGCAATCGCCTACTCTTCACCAACAGCAATACGGAATACAATCCAAACGATTGATCCACAAAGCAACACTTTTGATGTCGCATCCATCCCCTCAAACAGGGATTGGACAGTAGGCCATCCCGACTGCAACAACTGGCGATCACAACGCCAAAAAAATTTGCACACGCCAACGGATTTGTTTACCTTTGCTTAATCGGTTCGAAGGACGAACAAGACCTTTACAGCTCTCATAATGAACATCCAAGCAGGCGGTTATCATTAAGGCAGGGCCATTCGGAACCGATTCACTGCATAGAGATCAATCAGTATTCATTTAACACATAACGATTATGGAAGAGAAGATTTTAAAAGCACTCGCTGAAAAGGGCGCCATGCGTCCGGGAGACATTGCGGCAGCAGCCGGTATCGACAAAGAGGAGGCCAGCAAAGTGATCAAACAGTTGGCCAAAGAGGGAAAAATTTACTCTCCGAAACGTTGCTACTATGACATCAAGAAGTAAGCGGAGAATAGCCTTGTGTGGGCGGTTGGCAGCAGTTTCGATGTTGATCACCCTGTTTGTGGGGACAACGGGCTGCAAACAAGAGGGTTCATCCACCCCGATGACGATCGGCAGCTTCAACATCTGGTGCGGGGTGATTGACACCGGAGCATTTCCTTGGAAGACACGTTGTGAGCAGATTGCATCGTTGGTCAAGTTCTATGATTACGACATCATCGGCATGCAGGAGGTTCGTCCCGAACAGTTGGCTGACCTGCGTGCAGCGCTACCCGAATATACCGCTATCGGCACAGGTCGGGATGGTGTAGGTCAAGGCGAGCACTCCCCGATCTTTTTCCGGACGGAGCGCTACGCGTTGCTTGACAGTGGCACCTTTTGGTTGTCGGAGCGTCCGGATACCGTATCGATTGGATGGGACGCAGCATACAATCGGGTTTGCACTTGGGCCAAATTCAACGACAAGTACAACAACAAAGAGTTTTTCTACTTCAACACCCATCTTGATCACATGGGGCCAATTGCGCGTCACAATGGGGCGCAGTTGATCTGTGACCGAATTCAGGAGAAGGTCGGGAGTAACTATCCGGTCTTCTGTTCGGGTGATTTCAATGCAGAGTGGGAGGATGATCCGATCAAGGTGATGCGGGAACATCTCACCTCTGCCCGCGAAGCCACCCAAAGCGCTCCTTATGATCTGGGCAATTCGATCAGTTACAATGGGCTACCTGTTGGTGGAGGCGAGATGAATCTCCCCGATTCTTTGGATGGTCGCACTGAGATTGATTATGTATTTGTCAACGATCACGTTGCGGTACTGAAGTATGGCATTTTGCGGGATTCCGACGGCAAACATTATCCATCGGACCACTTCCCGATCCTGATCCAAGCCAAACTTGAATAATCGACATTCGCTCGATTGTTTGTGAACGATCAATAAAAGGGTACCCGTCAATGGGTACCCTTTATTGTTGCAAATTGTTATTGCAGAAACCCCTAAACACCACGACATCCCCAGTTATAATACTACTACCCAACTGTTTTACCAGCTGCAACGACACGCAACGAGTATGGAGTTCTGGCATCCCCGACAACGCACCTTAACAACTGACACCACCCTTTCACAATGTAAATACCTACAACAAAACAGCATAGGACTGACACACGCCGCGCTTAACGTAATTACGCCTTTCCCTCTTTCTCCCTCCCTGCACTCTTCTCCTTTTCGCACTTTTCCCCAACCTGTTCACATCTCACTCTTTACCCAACTCTTTCAGGCCTATCCCCCCCCTTTGTCGCATTTTTTCGTTCACACACCAACTTACAAGTTTGCACGGACCTTCCGCACCTCGCTTTCACATTTTTGTTCACAACAAACATCTGATTACAGATTTTCACTTTTCCAGTGCCGTTATATTTCCTGACGACGTCTTGCAATTTTATCATTTTGTCAGACAATCAACATTTTCACTATCTTTGTCCCGATTGGTTCTATTCAAAGAGGAGTCAACCACATTGGCCAACGTGGAAGCCTCAACACACAAGGGCAAACCACAACAGGCATATTTTTGAAATTGTAAGCCAGCATGAAACCTCGCAGCTCTTTTGGAAGTCGGTTCGGAGCCATCGCCGTCGTAGGCGGCTCGGTGGTCGGACTCGGCAACATCTGGAGATTCCCCTATATCGCCGGTGAAAACGGTGGTGCCGCATTTATCTTAGTCTATGTAACACTTAGCCTGTTGATCTGTATTCCGATCATGTTGACGGAGTTCAGCATCGGTCGTCACACCCGTTCAAATGCACTGCGGGCCTTCCGTCGGCTCTCGCCACGCGGATACTGGAACGGGGCAGGCTACCTCGGCATCGCCACCTCGACCATCATTCTTTCGTTTTACGCTGTCATTGCCGGTTGGGCCCTCCACTTCCTGAAGGTGGCCATTACCGGGGGGTTCCTCAACCACAACTCCGAACAGATCCGCCAAGGATTCGACCACTATGTTGCTCAGGGCTACGGCTCCATGTTCTGGACCTTCCTGTTCATTGCCTTTATCGCCTTCATTGTCATGCGTGGAGTCGAAAAGGGAATTGAAAAGTTCGGCAAGGTGGTGATGCCTTTCATGATACTGCTACTGATCGGGTTGGTCATCAACTCGATGACGTTGGAGGGGGCCAAAGAGGGTATCTCCTTCCTGCTGACTCCCGACTTCGGAAAGATCAATGGACATGTTGTACTGCAGGCACTCGGCCAGGCCTTTTTCTCGCTGAGTCTCGGCATGGGCACGATGATCACCTACGGCTCATACATCCCAAAACAGGAGAATATGTTCCGAATGGCCGCCACCATCGCCATCACCGACACTTGCGTCGCTATTTTGGCCGGTTTGGCCATCTTCCCTGCGGTCTTCTCTTACGGAATTAACCCCACTTCAGGCCCAGAGCTGGTCTTCATTACACTTCCGACCGTATTCGGCAATATGTCGGGCGGCTATCTGTTAGGAATCCTCTTCTTCTTCCTGCTCTTCACGGCTTCGATCTCCTCATCGGTATCGTTGCTGGAGGTGGCCACCCTCTACATCAGCGAAGAGATGCACCTGCGCCGCCGTACGGCCACCCTGATTGCGGTCGTGGTGGTGGCAGCCCTAAGTTCGCTGTGCCTCTGGTCGCAACTTCCCGACTCCTCGCTACGAGTGCTTGGCATGAACATCTTCGATCTGTTCAACAACCTCACTTCGCTGTACATGTTGCCGCTGGGAGGTCTGCTTTCGGTGCTATTTGCCGGTTGGGTTATGCGCAACAGAACTTTGCAAGATGAAGTCACCTCGCGAGGACGTTACGGTACCTCCATCTACCCCTATTACCGTGTGATCGTCCGCTTTGTTGCCCCGGTGGTCATCGTCCTGCTGTTCCTCGATCAGTTAAATGTCATCTGACCTCCACCGCCACCGATAATTAAAACGGACGCTACAACTGGTACAATTAAGCCGAACATTCAGCTCCCCCACGGCCGCTAATCCGGGGACAGATCGCCTCGGCTCCATAACAGCGGTAAAACGATGAACAGCCGCTCCCTTCTCTCAATTCAACAACGCATTCCCGAGGAGATTGGGCATATTTCCTGCACTCTTTATCCTGCCGCAAACTGCCTCTTCGGATGGATTTATTCCACAAGGTTGGGCGGAATGCAAAAAAAGTTTATCTTTAAAGTTTGATTGGGTTCGCTTCGAGAGGATTTAGGGACACGCAGCTGCTTCGAAACGAGAGAGACACGACTCACGCTGGGAGTGTTATCAGCTACTGAACACCTTTGTTACGAATATTGGCTCTCGCCCCCCGAACAAAACAACAGGACCCTTTGAATAAACGATTAAACAAGAAAGATTTGTCATCTTGTTGTCGATTCCGTTGACAACCGGCCGCGAGGTGGTTTGTCGCTACCGGGCATCACGACAGATAACAAACAGAAACAAAACAAATTGATACGACACCATGACCAAAGGCATCATTCACACTGAGAAAGGCGATATGTTCGTCGAATTTTACGACAAAGAGACACCCGGCACTGTAGCCAATTTCGTTAAGCTCTCGAAAAGTGGTTTTTATGACGGGCTCACTTTCCATCGGGTCATTCCGGGGTTTGTGATTCAGGGCGGTTGTCCGCTGGGGAACGGCACCGGAGGCCCGGGTTACACCATCAAGTGCGAGACTTCGGGCGGCAAACAATACCACGATCGTGGGGTACTCTCCATGGCTCACCGGGGCAAAGACACTGGCGGATCGCAATTCTTCATCTGCTGCAATCGTGAGAACACGGCCCATTTGGATGGGGTTCACACCTGTTTTGGACGTGTAGTCGAAGGGTTGGATGTGATTGACAAGATTCGCCAAGGGGACAAAATTATCAAAATCGACATCATCGAAGAGGAGGCTTAAGGATGGACTTTGAAGGAAAAGTATTGACCGTACTGCCCGTTGTCAAGGGGACTAATGCACGGGGCGAATGGGTAAAACAGGAGGTAATTTTCGAACAGCCGGGCGAATTCAACCGCAAGATCTGTGTCGGCTTTTGGGGAGACAAGGCCGCTGAAGCCGGGACACTGCAGCCGGGTGAGATGGTCAACATCTCCGCCAATGTGGAGTCGCGTGAGTTCAATGGACGCTGGTACACCGACGTTCGGGCATGGCGCATGACTCGCAAAGCTTCTGCTGCTGCATCTCCTGCACCGGATGCCTTACCTCCGCTGGATACCTTTACGCCGGAAGAGTCGGCCGACTCGAAAGAGGTGGACGATCTGCCCTTCTAACGGAGCACGATCAACTGGGGCCACACCATATACCCCACTCGATTTTTGCGCATGCTGAGCAGTGATCTGCAAATAGAGAGGGTTTGACATCTCCGCAGCGACGCAACAGACACAACCGGCTGACATATTAAGCTATACGCGAGACTATCGTAATGAATAGCCTCGCGTATTTTTTATATATCAACCTATAAATCGAGGCAACACGCACCAATCACTTCCGACCACACCATGTCTTTTCCCCCAGCCCTGCACAACAACATCCAACCGACCGCGACCACTCCATCCATCACCTCGCAGCATTCCGGAAAGCTCACCCCTTTTATTTGGCCTGCTGCTGTTTTGCGGGCAGCACTCCGCGACGAATCAGTCGGCGATCGATCCAACTGAAAAACATCCCGGACAGGATGCCGGTCACCAGGGCGACCGGCATAATCCACAAGGCCGTGATGCCAAAGATCTCGATAAAGGCGATCAGCACCGCCACCAGCATGGAGAAGAGCCCGCCGGCAACTGTCCCGCGTGATGTGGCCCACGGCACGAACAGCGCCATAAAGAAGAGCACAAAGAGCGGAGCCACCACTAAGTTGACCACTTTGATCACCACGTCCAACAGATTTCCACTCACATAGGCGACCAAAAAGCTCGACAGGGCAACGACCACCCCCAGAGCAATTGCAATCAATTTAATGTGGTGCAGACTCTTCAACGAGGTATTGCTCTCCTTGCGATTTCGATTGATGATATCCTCATAAATTACCGTTGCCGACGAGTTCAGCCCGGATGAGAGACTCGACATGGCCGCCGACATGATTCCTGCAGCGATCAATCCGGTAATTCCGGCAGGCAATCCGATCAGGATAAATCGGGGGAAGAGGGTGTCGGCATCTACGGTTACTGAAGTTCCAGGGGCCAGCATCTGCGGATAGCGCAGAAAATAGGTCATCACCACCAACCCCACCACGGCCAACAACAGTTGAATGGTGCAGGAGGTGACCAACGAGATGCGATAGGAGCGTTTTGCGGTGGCCACATCGGGGGTAGAGAGATAGCGTTGGATGGCCATCTGATCCGACCCGGCCGTACAAACCTGCCACACCAGGGTCATCAGCAGGATATTGCCAACCGTCATCCGTTTCGAGGGGTCGAACCCCCACTCGATCGGGGGCCAATGTTCAAACAGCTGCGGTTCAAAGAAGGCTCCGACAGAGCCCACCTTTCCGCCGATAATTCCGATGGTCAGCAGCACCCCCGCAAACATCACGACGGTTTGGATCACATCGGTCAGCACGACCGCCTTCAATCCTCCCATCGTGGTATAGATCACCGTAATTACAGCCAGGATAACACTAATGATGGGGACCCAACCGGGATCCAGACCAAAGACAGGGATCAGAGCTACATCTACGGTTGCATAGATGATTGTCGCCATCCACAGGAACCGCAGCGACAAGAAAAAGATGGTTGCCAAGATGCGCACGCCACGGCCCAATTTGATTTCGAGGATCTCGTAGGCGCTGGTCACCTTCATCTTCATGTAGCGTGGGATCATCAGTCGGCTGACCAGAAAATAGGCGATCGGGAAGGCGGCTAAACCGATAAAAACCACAGGGCCATATTTGATCATCTCGCCCGGATAGGACAGGTAGCTCAACGTACTGAGCAAGGTCGCAAAGAGCGAAATGCCCACCATCACCGGGTTCATCGTGCGTCCCCCCAACACATAATCTTCGGCGGTACGGTTACGGCGGCCGGACCGATAGCCGATCCAGAGCATCCACAGCAGAAAGAGGGCCACGACCACCCAGTCGAGCGGTCGGAAGCCGGTTGCAGCGCCTGCAATCGCCCCATCGGCAGCGGTTGTTACAGTCATTAGGTCCATTCGTTTAGGTTTTATTCTGTTCGGCAGTACAGTTATGAAGAGTTGTTCGCTTATCCAAACACAGCCCCATCGGTAGCACGCACACAAATCTTTTCCCGACAAACATATCAAGGTCCGCCCCCGACCTAATCCGTGAGCAGCAGCGGCCAAACCAGCGCTCAAAAAGTTTATGTTTTAGCCATCCATTCTGTGAAATACAGACTTTTGAGGCTCATCCAAGGCGGTGGACAGGATTTACGACCGGCACAATGCCTCACGCATTGCAGTCGATCAATCGTTTTTGATCTTCATCAGATCCAGCCGATTGCACGCAGATCCGCTTCGAGCGCTTTCATGCGATCCGGGGTCAGATTGCGCATCGGCAAACGTACGGGGCCGCAATCCACCCCCATAATCTGCAAAATTGCCTTAATGCCGACGACCGAATTTTCGTATTTGATCAGCACCCGGATAAACTTGACCGCCTCCTCCTGCAGCTTAACCGCTCCGGCCACATCTCCAGCCCAGAAGGTATTGAGCATTTTGTTATACAGTTGGCCCGTCACGCTATACGAGGTTCCGACGCCACCCGTCGCACCCAGCATCAACCCCGTCAGGATGGTCTCATCATGGCCGTGCAGAATATCGTAATAGCCATTCCGATAGGCGATACACTCCTGCATGGTCATCGAGTCGTAGGTGGTATATTTGATTCCGCGCAGTGTAGGAATCTCTTTTTCACCCAATTTCAGGAAATCGAGCATATTGACATTGACATGTGAGGTTCCCGGAATGTGATAATAATAAAATGGCGTATGGGGCGCCGCAGCAGCGATAATTTTATTGAAAGCGACCAGCTCTTCGGCCCGATACGGAGGCAAAAAGCAGGGACCCATTGCCGAAATGGCATCGGCGCCGATCTGCTCAGCATGACGAGCCAGTTCGACAGCCGCCGCGTAGTTGGTGCCTCCCACATGGATCATCACTTTGAATTTGTCTTTGTAGGCCATCCACGCCTCGGCAACGGCTTTGCGCTCTTCGGTGGTCATCAACAGCCCTTCTCCTGTCGTGCCATTGACAAACACACCGGCCAATCCCTGTTTCTCGAGATGTTTGACATAACGGTCCAACGCCGGCAGATTCACCTCTCCGTTGGCTTTCATGGGGGTCACCGTAGCGGCCACCAACCCTTTAATCTTTTCACTCACCATGTTTAATACAGCATTATATGTTCCTAAAATTTTTATTGACAATTGGGGAAAATACGAACAAGACGCCACCTCACCGGCCGACTACAAGGGCCGATCATGCAGGGCACTGTTCCTTTTACACGTTACCGCTCCCCAATGTCCTCTCGATCTCCCTGCATTCGTAGTCATCACACAGGACCGAGCGCATAATTCGAAAAGCCGCCCCTATCTGAACTTCATCGCCATCTGCAGCATGATCATTTCTTTGAAGGCTACCCACTCCTTAGAGAACATGATCCGCAACAAATGGCACACTCAACTCTAACTTCTTTTGCAAGACGCCCCCAAAATGCTCTGCCAGTAACGACCGACGCCGATCCGCTCGTCACACCTGTAGCGCCGTGACCAAGACATCGCTCATACCCAGGAATCACACGCGCGGTATCGTCCAACTCTCGTATAACTATAACGCTCCCGAAACCTTCCCTTAAAATTAAAGCACACCTTGTTCCACCATACTATGGGCAACCTTCATGAAGCCGGCAATATTGGCCCCCTTCATATAATTGATATAGCCATCCGGTTCAGTTCCATATTGCACGCAGGCAGCATGGATCGACGCCATAATCTCGTGCAGGCGGCGATCCACCTCTGCGGCACCCCAATTCAACTTCATGGCATTCTGAGCCATCTCCAACCCGGAGGTGGCCACACCGCCGGCATTGACCGCCTTACCCGGGCCATACACGATACGGTGAGCGATAAAGGCATCGATCGCCTCAGGCGTACACCCCATGTTAGAGACCTCAGCCACATACTGCACCCCATTGGACAACAGCCTTGCCGCATCCTCGCCATTGAGTTCGTTCTGGGTGGCACACGGCATCGCAATATCGACCTTCACCTCCCAGGGTTTATGTCCGGCGATAAATTTTGCACCGGGGAACCGGTCCGCAAACGGAGCCACCACATCGTTATTGGAGGCACGCAGCTCCAACATGTAGGCGATCTTCTCCTTATCGAGTCCCGCTTCGTCATGAATATAGCCATCCGGCCCGGAGATCGTCACCACTTTGGCTCCCTCCTGCAACGCTTTGAGAGCAGCACCCCAAGCCACATTTCCGAAACCGGAGATGGCGATCACCTTCCCTGCCAGTTGGTCGCCCGCCCGTTCCAGCATCTGTTTCACAAAGTAGATTGCCCCGAAACCGGTCGCCTCGGGACGCACCAACGATCCGCCGTAAGTCAACCCTTTTCCGGTCAATACGCCTGTATTTTCACGGGCCAGCTTACGATACATGCCATACAGGTATCCGATTTCACGTCCCCCAACGCCGATATCACCGGCTGGCACATCGGTTTCCGGTCCGATATATCGCCACAGTTCGGTCATAAAGGCTTGACAAAAGCGCATGATCTCTGCATCGGATTTCCCTTTGGGGTTGAAATCGGAACCGCCTTTGGCACCGCCCATAGGCAATGTGGTCAGGGCGTTTTTGAAAATCTGTTCAAACCCCAAAAATTTCAGGATACTCAGATTGACACTCGAATGAAACCGCAAGCCACCTTTGTAAGGGCCGATCGCATTATTGAACTGCACGCGATACCCCAGATTGACCTGCACTTTGCCCCGGTCATCGACCCAAGGCACTTTGAAGGTGAAAATACGATCGGGTTCGACCAACCGTTCGGCGATTTGGTTTGCCTCGAATTCGGGATGTTGATTGTAGACCTCTTCGACCGAAACGAGCACCTCCCGCACGGCCTGCAAATATTCGTTTTCACCCGGATGGCGCAAAGCCAGCGCCTCCAACAGTTTGTTAACGTTCATAGTAAGTTCGTTTTAGGTTCTACACCAAATTTAATGTTTTTTTGGGGATTCTTCCTACACTCGTTCTTTTATTGAAGAGATTACCAAGAACAAAAAACAGCTGAACTGCCACTACAGATACGACCTCAAACCTGCTGTACCAACACCCATTTTCTCCAGGCACTCACTGACCACCCGGCCGATGACAACCAACAAAATTTTCGCCCGGCGATCTTCACTCACCAAATCCCTCCCCAAATCACAATCCTGCAAAACGAGATCGCAAACTCTCATCTACCCCATGCCGCAATAGCGCCAGTTCACACCCTGAAAAGCTTCACTTATCAAATAAGGCTTTACTATACCAAAAATGTCGGCTTGTCATCTTTCGCCAGACTCGAACAGCACAACGCACAGCCCTTTCCAAATACATCGATACGGAACGAACGAGTGGACGTACAGTCACTCGCGGAAACCGCGACGATCCGCGGCAATCTCGTTTTTTTTATTATCTTTGCATAGCGTCTTGTTGTCTGCCAGCCAACACACTTGACCTGTTTGGAGCCTGACCAACAAGATTTCGACATAATCCAATATATATAGGACAGGAGCTTCCTGCCGATTTGCACAAACCGATGAATTCAAGATACGACAAACATATTACCAAAGCGATCGACGACGATTGCCGTTGCAAACGCGATGTTGGGCGAGGCTGCTCATTCTGTCGTTGTGACGACGAGGTGACGGCCCAGATCCATCCCGGTTGCTTCAAGCTCGGATCGACCGACTGGCTCGAAGGGATGCCAGAGGTTTTTCCGAATGATATTTACGAGGTACGTTTCAAGAATACCCGTAAAAGTTTTTACCGCAACGTCAATAATCTGCCGCTCAAGACGGGGGACATTGTGGCCGTCGAGGCTTCACCGGGACACGACATCGGTATTATTTCGCTTACTGGGGATCTGGTGGCCAAACAGATGAAGCGTGTCGGGTTCAACCCTCAGAACGGCGAGTTCAAGAAGATCTATCGCAAAGCCAAACCCGGTGATATCGAGAAGTGGCAGGAGGCCATTTCGCTGGAGCATTCGACCATGATCCGCGCCCGGCAAATTGCTGCCGAGCTGGGGCTGAACATGAAAATTGGTGACGTCGAATACCAGGGGGACAAGATCAAAGCCATCTTCTACTACATTGCCGACGAGCGGGTCGATTTCCGCGAGTTGATCAAGATTTTTGCCGAGCAGTTCCGCATTCGCATCGAGATGAAGCAGATTGGAGCGCGTCAGGAGGCAGGACGAATCGGAGGGCTGGGTTCCTGTGGCCGAGAGTTGTGTTGTGCCTCTTGGATCTCGAGCTTCGTATCGGTTACCACCAACGCAGCCCGGCATCAGGAGATTTCGCTCAATCCGCAGAAGCTGGCCGGACAGTGTGGCAAGCTCAAGTGCTGCCTGATTTACGAGCTGGACACCTACCTCGATGCCCGTAAAGATTTCCCACGAGTTCGGGAACCGCTGCAGGTGCTGGATGGCGAGTACTATCTGGTCAAAACCGATATTCTGAGCCGCACGATGTGGTTCAGCAGTGATCCGCACGCGGTAGGCGGAATGCAACCGTTGAGCGTGGATCGGGTTAAGGAGATTATCCACCTCAACCGACAGGGGATCAAACCCGATCGCCTGAATGACGTCGATCTTTCGGCAAAGAGCCCGGAGTTGACCTTCTCAGACGGTATCGGGGAGGATAGCCTCACCCGCTTTGACAAGCAGAAGCGTCGTCGAGGGGGCCGTGATCGCAAACGTTCCGACAACGACACCCGTAACTCTCGTAACGAGACGAATCGGGACAAGCGCAGTGCGGAGCCCCAAGCCAAAGCTGCGGAGGGCAATGAACAGCGCAACAACACCGCAGAGAAGAACAATACGCCACGGCGAGAGGGGGATAATCGTTCCCGCAACAATCGCCGTCGTGGAGGAAACCGTCCGGAGCGGTCGCAAAACGAACGCAACAACACAACGGAAAACCGTAACGGCTCCAACAACGGCGGAGGTAACAGCGGGGGCAACAGTAATAACGGTGGGGAGCAGCCTAAAGAGCGTACAGCACGCCCTCAACGGCCGAACCGTCCTGAAGGAGAGGAGTCCGCACGCAACGATGCATCTCGCCGCCGCAACCGGAATCGGAATCGTCAATAGACAACGGGTGCTGCATGAAGCGGGGGTACTACATGATCGGTAACTCTGTTTTGGACGTTGATAACAGCCTGTTACATACGCGCAACATTTTCTCAATAGCTAACCTTGCAGAACGCTACCTGAGACTTGCATGAGCTGATTCAACTGACAGACATTAAATCAAGTTCCTCAGCACGTTTTCTAAAGAAATACGGACAGTGCAAGCAGGGGCAACGACCAACGGACAGCAACAGCGATTGAGGATAAGGATGGGCAAAAAATTTTGTCACCTTCAATTACGGCCACGTTAAGGACAAACAACATGTTCAAACACTGGAGCTGCCACACTCTACACGACTACCCAAGAATGGTAACCTACAAACGCTACTACGCCTACATGGTTGCACTCAGGAGGCCCAGTTGCAGGCGACCATTTTTGCACCACCGTTAAGGTGGACCATTTTAATACCATGATAAGCAAACCAAGAGGAGATCACCGCCGGACATATCTGAGATTCGGCACAGCAATCGGATTAATGGTGCTCACGGGCTGTATCACGCCACATGAGATCCATGTAGCTGATCTCGATCCGGACGGATGGAGGGGAGGCACGGAGGTGATTTTCGAGAATCAGGATACCACCACCGAGCGCACGTTGTATGTGTTGGCCCGTCTGCGTCAGGATTTCGGATACGATCGGCTTCGGTTAGCGGTAACCACCACCACGCCGGAGGGGTACAAATGGCACGATACGTTGACGATACATGCTTTTGATACGCCGCCCGAATCGAAGCTCTATTTTGATCGGGAGGAGCTGTTGCGAACGCACATGGTACTGGCCAAACCGGGACAATATCTATTTACCTTTACCCCGGTTATGCCCGCTCCGAGCAATCCGGAGGAGGCCGCTCGCCAAAGCGAAAAGGGTATCGAGGGGGTTGCAGCCGTGGGGATCGACATCCGGTAACCCAGCGAGAAGCAAACCAAGTACTCATTTTACCTATACAGCACCTTAACTGTTAAAGCCGTGTTCACAGAAGAGGTAAAATCAGGTATAATTGCAGGCCTAAAGCAAAATGGCCACAAGAGAAGGAATACACCCCTGACAAAAATCATGAGCAAAGAGAGCACACACCCTACTCGAAATGACACGCCGCGCAATGAATCTATATAATAAGATATCAAAGAGGCAATGCATCCTACTCAACAGTACACCTCTCGATTGCATACTCAATAATAAAACAACGCAATTCCAACATAACACAGAGATAAGTTTCATCAATCACTTAACTTGCATTTTCAATCCGACCTATGGCTCGAGGAAAAGATAAATTGAGACGTTTTGCCGAGAACCTCACCTTCGGCTGCATGGTACAACCGGCTTTTGAAGAGGTGTTCCGCACCGACTACAAACTGAAGGGCGAATGGCGCAACCAGTTTTTTCACAACTCCAATCCGATCGTGCTTGAATTAGGATGCGGTCGTGGAGAGTACACCGTTGCACTGGCCGAGCGCTATCCGGATAAAAACTTTATTGGTGTCGATATCAAAGGGGCCCGCATGTGGCGCGGAGCCAAAACCGCGACCGAACAGCAGATGGGAAATGTCGGGTTTCTACGCACCCGCATCGAATTTATCGACTCCTGTTTCGGGCCGGGAGAGGTAGATGAGATCTGGATCACCTTCCCGGATCCACAACTGCGCAAAAGTAGAGTCAAAAAGCGTCTGACAGCTCCTGAATTTTTGACCCGATATGCTCGTTTTTTACGTCCGGGAGGTTTGATCCATCTGAAAAGTGATTGTCGCCACCTGCATGACTATACCCGTGCGGTAGCCGAAGGGAACCAACTTCCTATCGAGGTGGCCAATACCGACATTTACGGCACCGGTTTTGCCGATGAGCTGTTGTCGATCAAAACCACCTACGAGAAACGGTTTCTTGCACAGGGGGTGCCCATCACCTACCTCAGATTCCGTCTCGATAACCGCACCGGCTTCGATCCGATCGAGTTCGCTCCGGACGAACAGTTACAAGGCTAAGATTTCATGAATCCGGATCGTTTGGTCCAAAATTCCATACACAACATGAAAAAGTTGTCCTATGTCTTGCTTGCCCTGCTGCTGAGCAGTTGTCTGTCTCAGGAGGGACAATTTACCGACACGCCTGGCGAGGCAAAGCTGATCGTTTTGGCCCCCGCGGATGAGCAGATTGCCTTGGTACAATACCGCATGGATTCGATCTATGATCGTACAGTACATGTGTTTGCCACCGAGGATGCCTATTTGGACGCATACCTCTCTCGCATCGAACAGTTCAACAGCCGTACTGATTCGGCAACCAGTTGGAACGAAGTGGTCGAAAGTGAGGGGGATCCACTCGAACGATTGCTGGCCAAACGCCCGGGCAACATTGTGTTGCTATCTGGACGCACCGCCACAACCGGGCAATATCTCTTTCCCTGCATCGAAGCCGGGCTGAACACTTTATCCAGTGCACCACTGGCTGCCAACACCGCCGACTTTAACAAATTGAGACAGGCTACCGAATTGGCCGACAAGCAGGAGACTTTGATCGGAGAGCTGACTCCGGAACGGTATGAGATCGCATCGATGATCCAGCGTGCGCTGGCCCGGACACCGGAATTTTACGGCATCCAACTGTGTGGCTCTGCCGATGATCCCTCCGTTCGTTCCGAAAGTGTACTGCCACTGCTCTCTCCCTGGTCAGGAAATTCTCCAGCTTCGGCCTCCAGTAAAAGCGACGCCACTCCTGACCCCAACACTGCCGAAATGGTTGACACATGGGGCTATCCATCCGATGCGTTGGGAATGCGTTACGCTTTTTTGTTAGCTGCGGCTCCGCGCATCGACCTGATCCAACTGGCCCTGCTGGGACGTGAACGGATCAACTACGAACGTCAGATCCAGTTTACCGCGGCCCAACGTTCATCGGTTGTTCTCTCCAAACAGGAGTACCTGAAAGCGAGTGGAGCCACCGCACTGCCAGCAGAATTAGAGGCTCAGTTGACTGGAGACTCTCTGCGATTGCCCGGCAACGGAGAGCTGGCCTATGTACTGAACGGCGTACATACAACGCTCAGCGTTCGCTACTATTTGCCGATAAAGGAGAACACGTCGGGTTCACAAAAAGGAGATGCAGCCACAACCAATCAAACTGTGTCAGCAGGCATCCCCACGCCTGTTCGCCTGCCTTATCGGAAACTCTCGTTACGGGGAGAGAAGGCGATTTTAACCTTGGTTGAAGAGCCGACCGACTATCCGCAGCTTTACGTAGAGCCTGCCACAGGGATCGATTCGGCGCAATTCAACCGCTCCTTACGGGCAGCACTGGCACAATTAGGGGAGTTGACCGAAGGGGTTACCCTTACATCGGTCGGCAACGGTTACCGGGTCGAGATTCCGGAGCAGGCGCGTACGACACTCCCCACACGCATCACACAAAGCTCTCTGCAATATATCGATTACCTGATTCAGGGCTTTACCCCCTACTGGGAGACCGACCACATGCTGGCAAAATACTATACATTGATTCGTCCATTTGACGAAGTGCATTAGGCGGCCGAGGAGCCCCAATTTGATAAAACTTTCAGAGAAACCAGCTTTACTACAACAATAGTGCACTCAATAATTCCAAGAGGCTGTGATTGGTCACAGCCTCTTATTTTTTTTGCAGCAGTTGCCTGTTGAACCATGATTGTATTCTCTTTGATTCCAATCAAAAATGGTAAAGCCATCTAAGAACAGGCCGGTGTAAACGATCACATTTCAAAGGCAACATTTCACTTTGTCCATCTCTCAACCGCAAAAGGTGGCTTCAACCAGCAATCCCGACACAGTACCCCTCTCTAAACACGACTGCCCAACCTCCATAGCAAGTCAGAAAACACTCTTCACAGCAAAGCACTCATCCGACCTTCTTAGCCCCCTATTGTCTCATACCGGTGATTTGCCTCATCAAAATAAAAAAAATAAGCAGTGGAATACTGAATAGCATTCTCCTGCTTATTTCCAATATCTAGAGACTTTCACAACAAAAGTCTCAGCTCTATCGACAGATTAGCTTCACCTCTGGTTTTGTCGCTCAACCTGATCTAACACAGCGCGCATAGCCCCATCTCGTTCAGCGGTCCGTTGCTGATAATTACCCTCCCCGCAACCCGCTTCACGAAATCCAAACTACAGCGAAATGCACTCGGCACCTCTACTCAAGGGAGACCTTGAGCGGATGGGTCACACGGCTATACTCGTCCGCAACCATCTGGGCCCACTGCTCAGCGGTAATGCCCTGCTTGCTGGTTCCGGCACCGGAGTAGTAAACAAAAGGTTCACCAATTCGTACCGTTGCCACACAGACCGCTTCGTTCTCGATCTGCTGGGCTTTGCCGCCGGGGAGCACCACACCGCCACCCAACGGACCATCACTGCCACTCGGGGAGAACGACGCGGGCTCGTACAGTGCAAAAGAGCCTTCACCCGGGAAGAGCTGTGCCCCTTTGTGTATCGCCATACCGGCTACAACAGAGAGTGTATCCCCTTCACCTGCATACAAATCGACCATTCGGTTGAAATGGGAGTAGGCATCCAGGGAGATGATCTTGACCAACGAGATCTGCCGACCCTTCACATCAAACGGAGCGTAGGAAATCTTCGCCGTCGTGCGGATCGGACCATTGTCCAGCGTCTCGGCCTTTGCGAAATTACCACTAAACCAGAGTTTCCCATCCGCATAGGGAGCAGAAGCACCCATGCCAAGAGTAGCACCGACATCGTAGCAATCGCAACCCTCTCCCTGATCAATGTGATAGTTCATCTTACCGCTGATATTCTTCTCATACCAGTCGTTGATCACCAGATTGGGAGTTGATTTGGCCCAGTAGTCAATCCCGCTGCTCACCATCGAGGCCGCCAGTGCAGGTCCATAGAGTCGGAATGCCACGCAGTTGTTTTCCCAGGCATAATCATCCAACCGCTCAGGGACAAAACGTCCGAAGACACGCTCCTTATAGTTGCTGCGAACCCCTGTGGTCACAGTAACCTGACAAGAGCTGTCCGCCCCTACGGTGGTTTGGAAAATCAACGACTGGGGCAGTGTGTCGCCGGCATAGATCACTTGCGAAGGGATCTGGTCGCCTTTGGCATTGATCACCACCACATTCTGCGGGGTCAATCCGTTGATTCGGCTCTGTAACGAATCCCATACCACCTCAACGGTTTCATTTTCCCGAGGGATGGATAGATCGTTTTCGACCTTCACGGTCACCTGCCGGCCGCCTGTACAGGCGGCCAACAGTGCAGCCATGATGACTACGAGACGTTTCATAATCTGTCGTCGTTACGCGTAATTCGATTATTTAGGCTGTTTGCCGATGTAAGCGAGGATACCGCCATCGACATACAGTACGTGACCGTTCACGAAGTCCGAAGCCTTGCTGGCCAGGAACAGTGCCGGACCCATCAAATCCTCAGGGGTACCCCAACGGGCAGCCGGAGTTTTGGCAACGATGAAGGCATCGAACGGATGGCGTGAACCGTCCGGCTGACGCTCACGCAGCGGAGCGGTCTGCGGAGTAGCGATATAACCCGGGCCGATACCGTTGCACTGGATGTTGTATTCGCCGTACTCAGAAGCGATGTTACGGGTCAACATCTTCAGACCACCTTTGGCAGCTGCATAAGCCGATACGGTCTCACGACCCAGCTCACTCATCATGGAGCAGATGTTGATGATCTTTCCGCCCCCCTTCTTGATCATGGCCGGGATAACGGCTTTCGATACGATGAACGGAGCGTTCAAGTCGACATCGATAACCTGACGGAATTCGGCAGCACTCATCTCAACCATCGGGATACGTTTGATGATACCGGCATTGTTAACCAGGATATCGATCGTACCCAGATCTTTCTCGATTTTGGCAACCAACTCTTTGACAGCCTCTTCGTTGGTTACATCAGCGACATAACCTTTGGCTTCGATACCCAGTTCTTTGTAAGAGGCCAAACCTTTCTCTACCAGTTCGGGTTTGATATCGTTGAAAGCGATTTTGGCGCCAGCACGTGCGAAAGCGGTAGCCAAAGCGAATCCAATGCCATAAGAGGCACCCGTTACGAGGGCAACTTTACCCTCGAGCGAAAACATTTCTTTTAAACTTTCCATAGCTATATAACTTTTAAAGCTGTTTATTTTCGGGTTAATCAAGCGCATCGGCGGGGACACCGTTCAGGACGGTGCCCCCGCCTGGAAACGCCATTTACGGGTTACTATTTTTTGATAAAATCTTCGCGAATCGGATTGAAGTTGTCGATCAGACGCAGATGTTTGGTCGTAGACTTCACGGAATGGGGCACATTGCTCGGGATCGCGTAGACATCACCGGCTTTGAGGTGTTTAGCAGGCTGATCGCCCATATAAACGTCACACTCACCAATAGCCACATAGGTGATCTGTTCAGCAGGGTGTGAATGTGGGGGATCGGGTTCCGCCATCGGGCCATTATTGAAATCCACGATCACGGTCATCAAGTTGTTCAGATAGATGAATTTACGGGTGACTGTTTCGCTCACCTTGATCGTGTCGGTTTTGTCATATTCCAAGAACAGGTTCATCTCTTGCAGATTGATTGGTTTGGAGGCGTCATACACCTGCAGGGCCAATTTGGCACTATCCACAGCACAAGGGGCCTGGCAGGTACAGCTATCGCCGCAAGCACAGTTTTCACCGCAAGCGCAGGCCTTCTTCGCGTTGCCACAGCATGAGATGCCGTAAGCAGCCACCAAAGCCAGTGCAGCCAGCTTCAGCGTCGATTTCATGGTCTTTTTCATTTTGTTCGGTTTATTGAATTTGTGTGTTACAGTTTCGTTTCTCAAGGGGCTATTCAAACCCTTCATTGACAGCTCATAACCGTTATCCAGTCGAGCTACTCCGAAAATTGAACGCCCTTTTTCAGAAGGTCTAACAAAGATATACAATTCCGCATTTAGATGCAAACAGCATCACACACATTATTCTGCACACAAAATCCTTCCTGTTCGTTGTGGGACGTGCATTTCGATCTGCCCCATTTTACGCCCCTTATTCCATATAGCGGACGGCCCACTATTTGTTCTGTCCATTCGACTTCTCAAGGAGACCTGCACACGCCCCAACAATATCATTACCACACAGACGACAAAAGATTCCTTCGGACGTTGTTACACTGCCACCCCTGCATGTCGTCATCACCTATTAATCAACAACAAATTACACAACAGCTATTCTCCATCCCAATTCATCAATAAATATGCTTCGTGGGGGACAATCTTTGTTCCTTTGTCTCCTTGCCCCCTCGTTCCCTCGTACAATCGCCCCCTCGACGACACGATCCAATGCTGTCATGGCCTCACGGAAAAACGACAGCCGCCCTTTGAACATTTCCCCGGGAGTCTCTCCCGCGAATCTTACGCCCCATTATTCCCTGTATCTAACTGTACAATTTCGTCGCATGTCTCCTCCGTCCGATAAAATAGGTCATAATGAACAGTCACTACTCGTCCAGGCTCGCTCCCCCTCCCCGCGGAAACTATTCACAACTTAGGTAAATTCTCCTCAGGCTATAAAACAGCCGGGGATCGAATATCGATCCCCGGCCTCTCTGTGAGTTAGGTTAATGCAATACTATGCCTACTCAGATAGCTTATTTCATAAAAGGTTTAGTCCAACTTTTTCACCACAATGTTGCGATACCAAACGTCATCACCATGGTCTTGCAAGCCGATATAACCCTCTCGCTGCTCGCCACCGCAGTTAGTCAGCAGTTCGTAGGCCTGAGGATTCTTATCCTTGCTGAACTTGCTCTTATCGAGCATGGCCTTCCATTCGGGAGTCCACAGGTGATATTCCAATACCTGCTCTCCATTCTGGTAGTGAACGACCGTACCTTTATATACCATAATCTTACCGGTATTCCATTCGCCATAAGGTTTGGCATTTTGTGGTTTAGCCGGGATCAGGTCGTACAGCGAGGCTGATGTACGGTTACCATCTACACCCAATTTGGCATCGGGGTGGTTCGCATTGTCAAGAATCTGGTATTCGGGTGCCGAATAGAAGGCCGGTGCATCCGGAACCTCCTGAATCATATAGAAGACGCCGCTATTGCTTCCTTTGGCCACCTTCCATTCGAATGAGAGTTCGAAGTTACCGAACTTTTCTGCCGCATAAATCAGATCACCTCCATTGCGGGCACCGGCTTCACCAGCCCCTGAACCCTGAATCTTGATGCAGCTGTCCTCGATAATCCAGGCACCAGGCAGGGTATCCTTGTTGTATCCGCGCCAACCATCCAGGCTGGTACCGTCGAAGAGTACCACCACGTTCGAATCCACGGCCATGGCCGTACTGTCGGCAGCAGCTTTGTTTGCGCCGCTGTTGCTACATGAGGTAACCATTGCAGCCATAGCCAATACGCTACTTACAGAAAGAAGTGTTTTCATTGTTGTTATTTAGATTAAGTGTTTTAGTGTGATCAATAAAATTTATCAATGTTTATATTATGCCGCCTGCGCAGCCTCCGTACGCCATCCCCGCCAAGCGCCTCGATTGCCACGTCCCATCGCATCATCGCTTTTTGGGGCCTTTCGTAGAAAGACTTAGAAGCCCAACGACATCCAGCAGGCCCACGGTCAACGTACCTTTCTCGCCATACGGCTACAGCCCTCCTCGTTCGCCCTATTCGCTCGGAACACTTCCTCTCCGCGCTATCCGGCCTTTCGCTCCGGACACACACAGACGATCCACAGAAGAAAGCGCCCTCCTGACGTCACCTTTCCGATGCAACTTCAATGCATCACTGAACAGGAAACAGGGACACAGCAGATCGGGCCTTGCACACCGCATGTCAGGGGGGGGGGCCAATCTCGATGCCCGGCATTGACGAACGGTTATTCGGGCATATCGACCAGCTTCCAACCTTCGCGGTAGTTGTGTTTGATCATCTCCTGCGCGAACTGCTGAGCATTGATCGGGTCGGTGTAACGTTTGTTGAAAGTCGGGTGACCATCCTTAATGGAGAAACCATCCTCAATCATGATCTTCAGAGTCTCATCCGGGCCGATGTTCGTAAAGCGCATATTCTCGCCATCCCAATCGAGCACCCGGTTCAGGCTTTGCAGTCTCACGGCCAACACGCCCATGACAACGATCTCGTTGAACGGACCGGCTTCGCTGAAATCCGACGCACATTTGACACGGGTTGCCTTGTCCTCTTTGCAGGCCCGTACCCAATCCATGTAGTGACCCTCTTCGGCATTTTCGATCTTGCGGGTCATCTCCGGCGCATTGGGTACCCGTCCCGACACGAGCCACGGATCACGACCGTAGCAACCGCAAATCAAGATATCTTTCGTTCCGTAGAAGATTGCACAACCGCCACCGTTATTGAGCTCTTTGCCAGCAGGAACGCCTGCTGGAATCTCAGGGCGCAGACCGCCGTCGTACCAGGTGACCGTCACCTCGGGCAGGTTGATCTTACCGATCTTACCCCTCTCCGGGAAGACATATTTAACAATCTGTGCATTGGGGGCGCAATCCGTCATCAACGAGGTCGAACTTCCCGAAGCGTGGATCGGATAGCCGAGCTTCAACCCTTTGAAGATCGGATGCATCACATGGCAGGCCATATCTCCCAGCGCGCCGGTACCGAAGTCCCACCATCCACGCCAGTTCCAGGGTTGATAGATCCGGTTGTAGGGGCGCATCTTTGCCGGGCCGATAAACAGATCCCAATTCAACGTATTGGGGATGGGATCCACCTGTTCGGGACGCATCAGCCCCTGCGGCCAGATCGGACGGTCTGTGAAGCAGTCCACACGGGTCACCTCACCGATCTCTCCATTCCAGATCCAGTCACACACCTTACGAACCCCGTCACCTGACGACCCCTGGTTACCCATTTGGGTAGCCACGCCATATTTATCAGCCAGTTTGGTCAACAGTCGCGACTCATACACACTGTGTGTCAGCGGTTTTTCGCAATAGACATGTTTACCCAGCGTCATTGCATCCGAGGCGATCAGACAGTGCGTATGGTCGGCCGTAGCCACCATCACCGCATCAATGGTGTTGCCCATCTGATCGAGCATCGTCCGATAATCCCAGAAACGACGTGCACCCGGATAGCGGGCAAACGTATTTTTGGCATATTGCCAATCGGTGTCGCATAATGCCACGATATTTTGACTTTCGAGCCCTTTGAGCACAGCCGCTCCACGACCGCCGACACCAACGCCAGCAATATTGAGTTTATCGGAAGGAGCAGTATGTCCATGCGATTTTCCGAGCACCACGTTCGGAACGACCGTCATCGCAGCCAACCCGATTCCGCTTTTGCGCAAAAAATCGCGTCTTGAAATTTTGTTCGCCATAATTTTAGGTTAGTTTTATTGATTTTAGGTTGTTACAGTTTGAAACGTTTTGTTTTCTTGAAAGAAGCACTCATTCAGATAAGCCTGTGCATCACTATGCGCACACCGTAGCAGTCTCTGAACAACCTCTCCCCCAGACTTTCCAGTCCCTCTATTTTACATAGGGAGCGGCAGCCAGGAAATCGTAGCTGGCGGCCACATCCTTTTCGGGGGTACGGCCGTAGCGTTCCACCTCGACAAAGTAGGATTCCATGCCGCTGTCGTAGGCTGCTTCAAAAATAGATTGGAAATCCATGGTGCCGCTTTCGCCGATAGCCTGTTCGTCCTTGATATGCAACAAGGGGATACGTCCTCCATATTTCCGGATATAATCCACCGGATTGACGCCACCCTTCTGGGCCCAATATACATCCAGCTCAAACATCACATTTGTTGGATCGGTCTGGGCCATCAGATAGTCATAGATCACCTCGTCGCCCCGTTTTTCGAACTCTTTGCTGTGGTTATGAAGGCCAAACCGCATTCCGCGTTTTTTGGCTTCTGCACCTACCCGATTGAAATAGTCGCAATAGAGTTTGATCTCATCGAGCGTCTCACCGAGGGTAAACCACGGCTGAATGACATAGGCACATCCGGCTTCGGCCTGAGCGTCGAGCGCCTCTTTCCACCACTCCATCACTTCGGCGTCCTGCTCTTTCGTATAGTTTCGACCCACGTGTGCGCCCATCACCTGCATGCCGAAGTCCTCACACATTTTGCGGAATTCGGCAGGTGCATAGCCGTACAATTTTCCGGCGTCATACCCGGCTGTTTCGAGGGTCTGATACCCCATTTTGGCCGTTTTTTTCAGTGTTGCCGGCACATTTTTCTGCATCGCGTCACGCAACGAATAGAGTTGCAGCCCGATAATTTTGTGCGGAGTCTTACTGAAAGTTCCTTCGGCCAACAGCCGGCTTCCGACCACGGCACCCGCAGTCATCAACACGGATTTTTTCAAAAATTCTCTTCTGTCCATAATCAGGTTAGCTGTTCAGTTATTACAGTTGTTTTAGGTTTAAGCGGCGGTTCATAAAAGCTCTTTACCCCACACTCAGACCCCTTGATTGCGTCTTTTCATAACGCCATGACCTGACATTTCCTCCTGCATCTTGCCTTCTCAACGGCACGCAGGAGATAGCAGGGGCGAGCTTTGCATCGATTTCATCAATGCGTATCACATTGATTTTCACGATTAAACAAAACACCTATACAAAGTTATAAAAAATTTTACTTATGAAAAAGGAGTAATTTTTCTTTTGCTTCCCGCTCCTCTTCCCCATTTATCTGCACACAAACACAATTGCACCTTCCTACGCACTGCACCTACTAACTCTACCTCCAATGTAGCGATTGCTTTTCCTTGTCGAGGTGAATATTTTATAATATCAAATCATATCAAACAGGCAGCCTCCACCGTCAATCCTCTTCTCAACAATGCTGCGACTCCTTAGATCGTTCCTCAATCTCTGTACCTAATTTTTCCACTACAAATTTTCATGCAGCCTGCTCATCGGCCTGGTGCCAACCATGAATCATGCTCAAAGTCACACACCTGACCAAAACCCCAAGACAAAAAGGAGGGAGGGGGAGGTATATGAAAAAGGGCAATACCCACATAAACAACTCACCCATTAGAATCAAAAAAGGCCGCTTATCTTAAAAACAGATAAGCGGCCTTCATATATTCACCGAGAATTTTGAGCACGTACTTGCTCGCTGTTCCGGAAATTCGCTGAGAAGGGTTTCCACCCCCGCGAGGATTTTTAAATTTTCAGATCATCCAACTCTGCCAGATTCTTTTCGATTTCGGCATCTGAAAGGGAATAGTTCTGCAAATCTCCTGCAAAATATTTATCATATGCAGCCATATCAATCAACCCATGACCCGAGAGGTTGAAAAGAATAACCTTCTCTTCACCAGTCTCTTTACATTTTTTCGCCTCTCTGATCGCAGCCGCAATCGCATGACAAGACTCAGGTGCAGGAATAATGCCCTCCGTCCGTGCAAACAGCGTTCCGGCATCGAAGCTCTCCAACTGATCGATATCGGCAGCCTCCATCATTTTATCTTTAAGCAGTTGCGATACGATCACACCAGCACCATGATAACGCAAACCACCTGCATGGATATTGGCAGGCGCAAAATTATGGCCGAGCGTAAACATCGGCAGCAATGGCGTATAACCCGCCTCGTCACCAAAGTCATAGCGGAACTTACCACGGGTCAATTTGGGACATGAGGCCGGTTCAGCTGCAATAAAACGGGTCTTTTTACCGTCATGTATGTTGTGGCGCATGAATGGGAATGAAATTCCACCGAAATTTGATCCACCACCGAAACATCCGATCACAATATCGGGATACTCACCGGCCATTTGCATCTGTTTTTCAGCCTCAAGACCGATAACCGTTTGATGCAACGTCACATGGCTCAACACAGATCCTAACGTATATTTGCAATTCGGCGTATTCATGGCCAGTTCGATCGCCTCAGAGATTGCCGTACCCAACGACCCCTGATAGTTCGGGCAATCAGTCAGAATCTTGCGTCCAGCTTTAGTGGACATTGATGGGGATGCGGTCACCTGCGCACCGAATGTCTGCATCATCGAACGGCGGTAAGGTTTCTGCTCGTAACTAATCTTCACCATATAAACAGCCAGCTCCAATCCGAAGGCTTTCGCCGCATAGGAGAGCGCTGCCCCCCACTGGCCGGCGCCGGTTTCGGTGGTGATATTGGTAATTCCTTCGGCTTTACAGTAGTAGGCCTGCGCAACCGCTGAGTTCAATTTATGCGAACCGACCGGGCTGACACTCTCATTTTTAAAATAGATATGTGCCGGGGTTCCAAGAGCCTTTTCCAACTCATACGCCCGCACCAACGGAGTTACACGATAATTTTTATACTGTTCGCGTACGGGTTCGGGAATATCGATCCACGTATCGGTTTGATTCAACTCCTGACGGGCAAGTTCATGGGCAAAAATCGGGAAAAGATCTTCCGGCTTAAGTGGTTCGTGTGTCTTGGGGTTCAAAGGAGGCAACGGTTTGTTGACCATATCTGCCTGAATATTGTACCATTGAGTTGGGATTTCACTCTCCGGAAGGAGAAAACGTTTCTGTTTCGTACTCATTGTATTGTGGATTATTTGACTATTTCATTACGGACGTGCTACGAAGATCAGCTTGCAACTCATCTGAATCGCCCCCTCAAACCGTTCCTCTTTCCCAGCAGTAATGGAATCGGGGGCTCTACCGGCCCGTTATGCGCCAGATAGAGGCAAGCGGCACTTCGGATAAAACGCCGCCCCGTTTCCGGAGCAGCGAGTCATTTCGCAAATATAAAAAAAATCCGTAACATTGTGCGCGGCATGATCTCACCCACAACCGAGTTTCAATAGTTTTTCTGCACGAGGTTCACAATTTTCAAATCCGAAAGCGGCATACGTACAATTTACTTTCTTCGTTCCGTCTTTTACAACACGAACTACTATAACGCTTGATTACAAAATAACTTTACAGTTTTCCTCTCATATTATGGATCCAACATCGGACAATAATGTATCTTTTATTGCAAATTTACCTTAACGATAAAATAATTTCAGACTTCACCATTGAGGCTTGGATCCAATACTGATACAATTCACCCTATGCCAATCACCTTCTTAAAGATAACACAAACATGACATAGTTAAGATTCTGTATGTATCCGTTTAGCCCCCTCCAAAAAAATTCCCCAAACGGATAAAAAGTAAATTTATTGTAACTTTTCGGATACATTTATGTTATATAAATTGATATGCAATTTTAGATCGCGATCTTAACCTTATGCCTCCACAGGCATCACACCCTACAGCTGTAATACATTGATACATCAGATTTCGTATCGATTATTCAGCTCAACAGAAGATGAGAAACCTGATACGACAAATCGCTTTTATCTGTACAATAGTGTTGACGATTATTCTGTTTACAGGATGTTCGTCAAAAGAGCGTACTCCCAAACCCAACCGACAGGTTGAGATTTTTTTGAATGCCATTCAACAGAGTTCCGAAGATTCTTCACTCCCGACCACCCGCACCACCATTGGCGGAGAGGCACTTGATCGCACCTATTGGTCCGAGCGCGATACCATTCAACTCTATTGGCGCAACACCGGCAGTTCAGATGCCTTAAACAGTGGACAACCCTTCAGTTTTTACCAATTCGGAGCGACACGTTCGCTGTTCAGCACCACCATGGATGAGTTGACCGCTGGAAGCTACGATTACTACGCGGCCTACCCCAAACCGGCTGCCGTCAACGGCACCCAGGTCTCCTACGACCTCCCGGCCCAGCAGCCCGGCACCTACAGCACGCCTATTCCCAAATCTCAATATCGGGGCAACCTCGATTTCATGTTGGCGACGCCTCTCACCGCACAACCCGGTTTGAACGAAGAGAGTCCGTTGACGATGCGTTTTGTGCATCAATGCCACGTGATGCGGATTCAGGTGCCGATGGGTCGCGATCAATGGGGAAGCCCGATCCGCAAACTGCGTGTCGAATTTCCCTCGCCCGTGGTGGGTCGCATGACGATGGATCTGACCGATCCAACCGCAGCTCCCACCCTGACCGAAGGGAGCAATACCGTAACTGCCGTTTTGTCCAAACCTCTCACCGAGTCACAAGAAGACGATGTCAATGGCAATTATGTGTGGTTGTTTCTTTGTCCCGGGACAGTCAATGGCACAGTACGTTTTACCGCTTATGACGAAAATGACAATCAACTAACATCTGTCTCACAACAGATTAACAGGGAATTGAAAGCGGGCCGCATCACACCGGTCAACTTAACCATCCCAGGATCATTATCAACAACCAACCTTATTTTTTCAATCACAGGGAACAATCTTGGAGAGACTCCAAACTCATTTACCGTAACAGCACCCACTGGAGCTCTCTTCAGCAATGGCACTAACCAACAAACATTTCAATTCAATTCTTCAAATACTTATACTCTGAGTTTTTATAACCAAACAAATGGCATAAATCATAGCGAGTTAATTCGCTCCAACGGGTTAACCTTCACCTATGATTCTGACAACGCCATTGTTTCCGAGATACAAAAGATTTCGTTTGAAGAAGAGGCTACTGAAAATATCAATCTGACTGTTCCCTATCTGCTGTACGAAGACTTTAGCACTGTAAATAGCTTTGATTACGAAACAGATCGAAGCACATATAATCCGGATGCGATATGGCTCAACCAATATGGTTTGACTGGATGGTCGGGGACCCGAGTTGGAGTTGAAGCGGGCAAAGCCATGCGAATCTCGGTTCGACATGAGACTATAGCCCAGTATCCGGGTCGTGTGGATAGTCCGCCGCTGTCAGCCATCAAAGAAGGGCACAGCGTAAAGGTACGGTTAAGTTTCAATGCGGGACAGACCAGTGAGTGGGTCCGTTGCAAAGTGGGGGTTACCACGCAGAACGACCTGCACTCCGGCAATACGGAGCCTGAGGGGGGATTTACCGAGACCCAATTTGCTCTTGATGCGGACTACAACAACATTCCCAACGCATACACCTTTCAATCCGAATCCTTTTTACAAAGTTGCACCAATCAGACACGTTTAAGCTGGAATGTGGTTCGGGAATATGATTTTTGGGGGAATGGAGGGTCGTTCCGTACATGGTTCATCTATTTGGATAACATTCGCGTCTCGATCGTACAATAAAAATAAAACAAAAAATATCAATCAAATACTCATAAATACATGAAACAGTTTTTATCTCTCAGTTGTTTACTACTTCTGTTAGCAGGCTGTTCGAAATCGACAGTTCCCGGTCCGACCGATGCGGAGAAGGGGTCGATTCGTTTCAACTGCAGCATAACGGCACAGGTAGCAACCGTACAAGAGGGTGGGACAAAGGCAGATCCAGCAACCCGCGAGCTGCCTGCCTCCTGCATACCGGATGTCAATCAAATGGCACTCCATCTGACCGGTTCGACCACCTCGACAGAGTACCATTATGAGAACATGGCTGCATACGATCAACCGTTGTTGGATCCGGATGATTACACAGCTCATTTCACTTATGGCGATTCGGAAGCCGAAGGGCCACAAGCCGCCTACTTCGAAGGAACCACAACCTGCACGGTAGCCGCACGCAAAACCGTTACACAATCGGTAACTCATTCGCTCTCCAACTCGCTGTACACCCTTGAGTTCGCAGACTGGTTTAAAAAGTACTACACCTCATGCCAGATTCAGATCACGACCAGTTCAGGCTATCAGAGCACCCATACGATCACCTCGGAAACCGAATCCGTACCGATCTTCGTTAAACCCAATTCAACGTTATACATCAGCGGTACAGCTGTAAAGACTAACGGCGTAGAGGTAACCTTCCCGAAAACCGAGATTGGCACCACGGCGGCCCGCACCTGGCATACCATTGTCGTTGACGCTGGATCTGCCGGACAGGCTAACATTACGGTTGACTTCGACGACACCCCGACCTCGATAGAGGAGATCGACGTTGAACTGAATCCCGAAGCATAATTTCGAACTCAACTTATAGAAGACTTTCCAATGAAAAAGTTTATACACATATCTGGTTTGGCAGTACTGCTGTTGTTGGCAGGCTGTAAGAATGAAGACCCCGGGTTCCCCTCCACACCCGGCACAGATGAAGAGGTGGGATACATTGTCACTTCGGGGCTTTCGGTAAGCATTGCCGACAACGAGATCATCTCTACGGCAACCGGCGAGAGTTCCCCAACCAAATCTGCTACCGCAACCCGTTCCATGGCGGTAGGGATCGGTTCACACGCTACAGCGGATTCCGCCACGACCAAAGCCTCACCCTCTACGACCGAGGCGAGCGACGATTACAAAGTGACCATCCTCAACACAAAGACGTCGGAGACGATGAACTACACGTATGCCGATCTGAAAAAGGAGGAGAATCAAAAGATTCCTGTGGCACCGGGCACCTACACCATTTCAGCGGAATCACCCGATTATGCCAGCTACATGGCCGGTTCGAACTACGCGAATTGGGATATGCCGGTTTATGCCGGATCGGTCACAAAAAACGTGATCAAAGCGACGGAGACAACCGTCAATGATTTGGTCTGCACGTTGGCCAATATTCGCACATCGGTATCGTTAACGCCCGATTTGCAGAATTTGTTCATGCCGGATGCCCAGGCCACGGAACAACTACCGGCCTTAACGGTGACCTTATCGATTGGCGAGAACAGCCTGGTTTACGACCGCAATGCTGCCAACGGTGAGACTTACGGATATTTCAAAGCGGTTGAAGCGACCAATACGATCACCGTTGAGCTGAAAGGGGCTTACAACAAAGCTCCTGGCGATGCGGCACCGGAATATGTACCGGTACGGTGGTCCCGAGAGATTACCGGATGTAAAGCCGGTCAATGGCGTAAAATTTCCATCAATGTCACCAATGCTTCGCAGGGCAATATTCAGTTCCAGATGACCATTGAGAATTGGGTTTATGATCAGAAGCTCGATGTCGATGTGATGAATTTGTATGCATTCGGTGAAGAGGTGATTCCGGACGAAGAGATGTCCGATGCCAATTCACCTACGGTAGCACTTGTAGGACATGACATTGCGCAAGGCTACACGATCAATCAGAGCATGTACAACGAGGATTTGGGCAAGTGGACCGAAAATCTTCAGGCCGTGGTTACGCCACAGTCGGACGTTTCGTTGCGTTCTGTCAAACTGCTGTTTGCATCGGACAATGCCACCCTGCTGAGTGATATGGCTGCTGCCGGCTATACCAACAATACGGTTCCCATCTGGCCGCAAAATAGTGCATTGAGTGCCTACCTGTTGCTGCAACAAGAGTCAACGGGATTAAATGCGACGTTAAAAGATGCGGGCATGACCAAGCTGTTCAACTACAAAGGGAACCACACGGTCAAATTTATTGCGGTGGATTCGAAGGGACGCACCTCATACACCAATCTGAAGATTACGGTTAGCGAAGGTGGTTCTATTGTCACGGGGGGGCCAACCGCTACATGGGTTAACGATAGAGGCGGACAGCTTGATGTTCCCTTCCAACTTGATCCGGATAACTTGCCGCCTGTAGTGCTCGAGATACAATCACAGACAGGAATTACCGATTTCAAGATCGAGATTTCGTCTACAAATCCTGAATTTGCAGGGTTAGTAACCACGATGTTCTCGACCACAAGTTTGGATTTGATTAACCCAGGCAGTAATTCAGCGACCTTATCATCGTTAGGGTTCCCCACTGGTGATCGAGTTCGCAATCAAACAAGTTTGTCCTTCGATATTTCTCAATTCATGAGTGCCTTGGCAGTCTTTAGCGGTGAACACACGTTCAAACTGCAAGTGACGGATGCCAATGGTCAAACGGCCAAATCACTCATCTTGAAAGTCGAATAAGAGACTATCCTCTAGGTTTAACAAATCCATATAGAATTGACATTATGTTACGCCACCATATTTTCAATTATATTCGTTCTGTCGGATTTATCAGCGTCATGTTGATAGCCGCAGCATGCACAAAAGATCCTGCCGTTGAGAAAGAGCAGATGGGTTCTGTCTCTTTCATGCTCGACTTTAACGGACAACAAATCTCTTTATCCGGCAATAGCACTAAAGCTGAAGCACAATACAATCCGCTTGAGGTAAGCACCATGTGGATTTATAGTGTCACATCGGACGGAGCAGGAGAAACAACTGACCAGTTGATTCGCAAATACAAACCTGCTAACAGTGTTCCTTCTGAGCTTTATTTAGCAGCAGGCAAGTACAAAGTAGTCGTTGATGCCGGCGATTTGAATGAAGCTACTTTTACCAACAAGCATTATGTTGGGGAAACCACTTTTGACGTTGTGGCTCAAGAGACGAGTCCAGTTACCATCACCTGCAAAATCACCAACATCGCTGTGCGAGTTGAATTTGAATCTACCATTCGTGAAAAGTTCGATTTGGGTTATGAGGCTTATGTCTGTGCGTCGGACACCTATTCGCAGACCGATGCAGAGAATGGTACTGTTCCCACGCTTCATTACGAAACCGACACGACCGGATTCTTTATTTTACCGGAAGGGGTCAGCAATTTGAGTTGGGGCTTCTTGGGTGAGAGTTCGGATCCTGCCATCAATCAGAACAATTCAAAAACGGGTCTAATCGAACTTCCTGAAGCGGGTAAACAGTACACGCTGAAGTTTAAATATTCGAAGACTCCGGATGGTTCCCTGACGGTTGTGGTCAAGGTACAAGAGTATGTGGATGTGTTTGATGACTCTTTCCTGTTCAGTCCGGAGCCGACGGTGATGGGCGATGGATTTAACATTGACAACGTTACGGGTTATTACAGTGATCCGATCAAGCTCAACATCTCTTCGATCAACGATCTGCAGGATATGAAATTCACCGTACAAGGGAGCAACGTCACCTATGAGATTATGCACGGAGGTTCGGTGCTGCCTGAAGCGGCGGCCAACGGCATCACCTATACGGCAACAGATGCCATGAACGGTGTGCTGACGCTGACGCCGACCTTCTTCGAAAAGCTGGATGCGGGCATCAATGCGCTGGATTTCGAGATCACCGACGCTGGATCGAACACAGGCAAAGCTACCGCACAAATTGCGCTGGCCAAACCGGTTTCGATCACGTCACAGGATCTTTGGTTCGGGACAGCCGATTTAAGTGCCGTGGTGACCAATCCGGCTACCAATAATGTTACCATCAAATATCGGGTTTCGGGAGCTGGAGCGTGGACGGATCTACCTACCATAAAGGGGGCTGACGGTTATACCTATACTGCGCAAATCACTGGATACAAACCTGGTAAAACTTATGAATATCAACTCTTTGAGAACGGTGTTGAAAGTGGAGAAATAAAAAATGAGACAACACCAGCCGGGACTCAGATGCCTAATGCCGGATTTGAGGAGTGGCACCAATCAGGAAGTTCATGGTATCCATTTGCGGAAGGCGGTTCTGAGTTCTGGGCGACTGGCAACCCAGGGTCAGCACTATTACAGACCAATATTACTACACGAGAAGCTGATCCACGCCCAAGTTCATCCGGACAATATAGTGCAAAATTGCAGACCACTGATATAGTAAAACCTGCAGCTGGAAATATATTTATCGGAGAGTTTGGAGAACCAGATGTGCTATCTATGTCAGGTACCGTCAACATGGGACGAGCCTTCACCTTCAATGCCCGTCCGACCAAACTCCGTTTCTGGTATAAAGGCAATGTCGGCAGTGGAGACAAATCCCGTATCTTTGTCTGCCTGACCAACATGACCAAACCGGGATGCACCTACCATACGGTGAATACCAAATCCAGTGAAATCGACAAAACAGTACTTGATCCGACTAAGGAGTTCCTCTACACCAACAGGAAGGATCCTTCGACTCTGGAGGGTCACATTCTCGGGTACGGAGATCTGTTAATTGAACAGTCTCAGGGAGAATGGACCATGGTTGAGATTCCGATCAATTACCGTAAGAAATATGAATCGGAGAAACCGAATGTACTGATTTTGACTGCATCGGCCAGCTACCGTGGTGACTATTTCGAAGGCAGTAAAGATAGCAATCTGTACCTCGACGATATCGAGTTTGTTTACGAAGGGGACTACGGTTACGTCGATTAAGAATAACGCATGAAGCAAGGATTACCGCTATACATACTGATCCTCCTGCTTATGGGGGGTACTGCGTCAACAACGTTCGGATCTGTTCCGACCTTCGGGTCGGAACAGATTGAGCGTTTGTCCACGGCATCCGACTCCCTGTCCGATTCCATACCGGCCTCTCAGGAGCTGCTCCTGCAAGACGACCGGCCTACGGCCTCGACGGTGGGGCAATCCGCCACAGCCACCCCTGCATTGGATTCCAGGACGGATCTCTACCGGCAACCCGGTCAACGGATTTCGAAACGACGGCTCTACAAGCCCCCCTACCCTGATCTGCCGGCCGATTCGGTCCGCAAGCTCAAGCGGCAGCGTGGCTTGACCAGTATGTCGAACACCTTTGTACCGAAAGGGCAATGGGTAGTGGCTATCAATGCCTCATTCTCGACCCACTCGAACAACAACTATTCGTTCGTAGTCATTGACGGTATCGACTCCGAAGGGCACACAATCAAAGTGGCTCCAGCCTTGGGGTATGCACTAAGTAACAACATGGTCGTGGGCATACGGTTTTCATATGCCCGCACATTTTTACGCATTGACAACGGTAGCATCCAGTTAGGGGACGATGATACAGGGGTTGATCTGAAAGCGGACTACTTTTACTCATTGAAACACACCTACCAGGCCTCGTTGATCTGGCGACAGTACATTCCACTGGGGAATAACAAGCGCTTTGCCATATTCAACGAGACACAACTAGGGATGGGCCGTTCGCAAGCGAAATTTGCAGCCGATAGTCCCATTCGGGGAACCTACGAAACGGGGAAAATCTATTCGATCGGCATTTCACCGGGATTGGTTGCCTTTGCCACCAACAACATGGCGGTCGAATTGAACGTGGGCGTGCTGGGTTTCACCTACAATCAGGTCAAGCAGGTTCACAACCAGGTTACGGTAGGCAAGCGTAATTTAAGCACCATGAATTTCAAGGTCAACATCTTCTCCATCGGATTGGGTGTTGCTTTTTACCTCTAATCCGGCGACACAATGAAACAGAGCTTAAGACATATCACCTTGGTGTTGACCGGCATATTTGCCCTGACGACCACCTTGACAGCGGCTTCCGAGCGGACATCATCTCCGATGACAGGTTTGAATAGCAGGGATGCACTGCCCTCTATCCAGGACACCGCATCGGATTGGACGGACACGTTGGCATTGAACCACGAGGAAGCGCACCAAGACCTTGATTTACAAACAACAAGTAGCACTACAACAACAATTATTGCTGAGGGTTCACGCCGACTGCTGATGGATGAAACCGCCCAGCCCAAAGATAAAAAGAGGAAAGCGCGTAAAAACGGACAGACCCCCAACCGGAAAGATTCAACGGGCCATACCGATACAACCGACACGCTTAAGCACGCTGCTGGTACCGCTTTGTTGGATCGCTCTGCTACGGTGGATAGCCGGAGTTCATCGACGTCGCAGCCCGCAGTCGATTCGACCGAACTTCGTCCCATGGAGTCGATGCCCGAGATGGAAGCACCAATGATGACCGTACCGGGCGTTGACCAAATGCCGACACAGCTGCAGCTGGGTCAAGACTCGATTCACGCCCTCACCCCGACAGTTGGAGAAAAGCGGCATTTTCTGCCGACCCGTCGTCGTATGGATCGCGAGATCAATCGAATCCCCTATATTTTCAAAAATGAGGTTGCCGTAGGTTTAACGGTCTCTTACGGAGCGATCAACAGCGACGACACCGACTACATGCTGATCTTCGACAACCTGAACTTCAAGGGGAGTCTCTTTACGATCAACCCTTCGTTCATATTTTTCCTCAAAAACAATTTGGGAATCGGGGCACGTTTCGGGTACTCTAAGGCTAAGGGCGATATAGGCAACGCTACCCTGAATCTCGGTTCTGCCAACGATATGAACATCGATCTGTCGGATATTCACTTGGATAATCAATCCGCCTCGTTCGGCTTGTTCATGCGATCTTACGCCGCGATTGATAACAAGGGGCACTTCGGTGTTTTTGCCGAATTGGAGGCCTCATACAAGGCTGGTAAATCGACCTTCTCCTACAAGTCGAACGATCAGATGAAATATACGCACAGCAACACGCAACAGTTCAAATTTTCGTTCAATCCGGGATGTTCGGTCTTTATCTTTCCGAATGTTTGCAGCACGATCTCCTTCGGTTTGGGAGGTTTGCAATACACCAAAGTGACCCAAAGCGACGATAAGGGAAAGGTAATCGGTTCGCGTGAAACGGCAAAGATGCTGTTTCGCCTCAATTTGGCCAATATTCGTATCGGTGTCAACTTCTTTTTGTAACCACGCATGAATAGGTTCTGCCACATATTACTCTACGTTTCAGTTCTGGTTTTGGTCTCCTGCATCAAAAATGATATTCCCTATCCGGTTGTGACGCTTGACATACTCGGCGTTCAGGGAGAGGGGTTTACCTGCGAGGCTTCGGACATCGATCAGAAATCGCGTGTTGTCACCCTGCACCTGGATGAAAAGACCAATATCAAAGCTGTACAGATCAACCAGTTGGATATTACCGAAGGGGGTAGCAGTTCGATTACCGTACCGGGCACCTTTGATTTGAGTGCTGATTTGCCGGTCACCCTGTCGCTCTACCAGGACTATCCGTGGACCATCCGGGCAGAACAGCAAATCGAACGGATCTTCACGGTGGAGTCACAGATTGGCGCTGCCACCTTCGATGCTGAACACCACACCGCAACGATCCATGTTCCCCTGGGGACCGACATGGATCAGATCAAGATCACGGCTTTGAAACTGGGACCGGCCGATATTACGACGATGACTCCCGATCCGAGTGAGCTCACCTCGTTTGAGAACTACCGCACCATCGATGTAACCTACCACGGAGAGACCGAACGCTGGTCGTTGTATGTGATTCCGACCGAGATTACGGCGCAGTTCTCACAGGTTGATGTTTGGACCCGGATCATTTGGTTGTACGGAGAAGGACGTTCCGGCACGGATTTGGGCTTCCGTTACCGCAAACAGGGGGCCGAGGAATGGATTACGGTGCCGACTGACAAGGTTGAGATTACAGGAGGTGCTTTCAAGACCTGTCTGTCGGGTCTTGAGCCCGAAACCACCTACGAATTGGTGGCCTATTCCGATGCGGATGAATCCCCGGTAACGACCGTCACCACGGATGTCGAGCAGGCGCTGCCCAATGGAGGGTTCGAAGAGTGGTGCACCGAGAACGATATTGTCTATCCCGGAGCAACTCGGGATGGCGCCTTCTGGGGTACGGGTAACACCGGCGCTGCCGTGGTCAAAGAGACCCTGACCGATAAAACAACGGACAAACGTCCGGGCAGCTCCGGGCAATATGCAGCCTCACTGCAGTCGAAGTTAGCCGGTATTGCCGGCATTGGCAAACTGGCGGCAGGCAATCTCTTTGTCGGAAAATATGTGGACACACGCGGCACCAATGGTATTGTAGGTTTTGGGCGCCCCTTTACTCAGCGACCGACCGCACTGCGGGGATGGGTCAAATACAATTGCGGGGCCATTACCGATGTAGGAACCAGTCAGCCGACCGGGGTAACGATCAACAAAGGGGATCCGGACAACGGCATCATCTATGTGGCGTTGGGAACTTGGACTCCGGAGGAGTACGGGGTCTGCGAAAAGGAGACGACAGCCGACAAGATGCTGGGGACGAATGAAGTGCCGATCTGTGTCGATACACGTGATAAAAATACCTTCTTCAATCCGAACAGTCCGGCCGTCATTGCATACGGAGAGCTTGTACTCGACAAAACGATCGGCGAATGGCAACAATTCACCATCAAGCTCAACTATAATGCGACCAATTTGGTGCCGACGCACTTGGTATTGGTCATCTCGGCATCGCGTTACGGCGACTACTACATTGGCAGCCGTGACAGCAAGATGTGGGTAGATGATTTCGAATTGGTTTACGACGAGGTTACGGAATAGCCAGCATGGCTCCGGAATAGTTAGCTTTTCCTCGCCACCCGACACGGTTTTCCGACCTGAACAATAAAAAGGGCTGCACCAGACGAAAGTCTGTGTGCAGCCCTTTCGCAATAATTATACCCGAGGGGAAAGCCCACCTTCCAAAAACATAGAGGAGGTATGATCAAAACAAACACCCCTCTTCAAAAAGTCCAAGTGAAAAATATTCCGAGTGAAATGGTTCTCGCGACACACCGTGAGACAAACGTGCGGAGCAAACTGCGGGCTGATAACTAATCGAGATTATCCTCCTCGACCCGTTTTTTACGGAAGATGTTAAGCCGCTGCAACAACCGGCTGCGACGATTCGGGATCAACAGCTCGACCAACAACAGTACCAACGCAATCGACAACGGATAATGATACTGTTCGCTGAAATCCTCAAAGATCGATTCGGTCAGATCTTTGTGCTCCACCTCGTTGATCTGCTTGACAATCTCATCCAATCCCAAGCTGCGGTTCGTTGCCCGAATATATCCGCCACCGGTAGCCATGGCAATCTGCTCGAGGGTGGATTCATCGAGTTTCGATACCACCATTTTCCCATCGGCATCCTTGATAAAGTCACCGCCGATCCGGATTGGGGCCCCTTCGGGCGTACCGATACCGATTGTATAGATCTTGATACCCCGTTCAGCGGCAGCTTTCGCGGCAGCCACAGCATCATCTTCATGGTTCTCACCGTCGGAGATCAGAATGATAACCCGGCTTCCTTCACTTCCTGCAGAGAAGGAACTTGCAGCTAAATCGATCGCTGCTCCCAACGCCGTACCTTGACGTGATACCATCGAGGGGGAAATCTCCTGCGCAAAATTGCGTGCCGTAACATAGTCCGATGTGATCGGCAACTGCACGTAGGCGTCACCGGCAAAGACGATAAGACCGATCCGATCTTCGTTCAACTTTTCGGTCAGCCGGTCAATTGCATATTTGGTTCGCTCCAGACGGCTCGGTTCGAAATCTTCGGCCAGCATACTGTTCGACACATCAACCGCAAGCATGATCTCGATACCTTGACGTTTGACCTCACGCAACTTTGAACCAAACTGCGGGCGAGCCAGGGCCAGAATCATAAACAGCATGGCCAGAGACAACAACACAAACCGCAATTTCAGGCGGGCTGGAGAGGCTTCCGGCATCAATTTCGGCAGCACAGCCCGATCTGCGAAACGTTCCAACGCCCGTTGGCGGGCCCGTATGGCATAGATGAACAGTGCCACCATCAGGGGCAGCAGTACAAGCAGATATAGATATTCCGGACTTCCGAATCTGAACATTGTTTTGATACTTTTTACTTCTTAAGGAGATTCGATGCTATATATATAGATCAAACCTCTCCGCAGAACCATTCACATACATTTGACGCACAGCGGCTCATCAATCGTTTCGCTTGAACAGAGGACTAAGGCAATCGCCTCAACCAGGTCTGTCGCAACGCGAATTCGCCGACCAGCAGGATCAACGCCAACACAACGAAAAGTGTAAAACGTTCCTGATAACGGGTGAAGTTCTCCACCTCCACTTTGCTACGCTCCAGTTGGTTGATCTCGTCATATACATCTTTGAGACGACGGTTGTCGGTTGCACGGAAATATTTTCCGCCGGTCATTTGGGCGATCTGGCTCAACATCTTTTCGTCAATCTCGACCTTCATCGGTTGGAAAGAGAGATGTCCCCACATGTCGATCACCGGATAGGGAGCCATACCCATGGTACCTACCCCCACGGTATAGACGCGGATTCCGTAGCTCTGGGCAATCTCCGCCGCCGTTAACGGGGCGATTTGTCCGCTGTTATTGATACCGTCGGTCAACAGGATGATCACTTTACTTTTCGCCTTGCTTTCGCGCAGTCGGTTCACAGCGGTAGCCAAGCCGTTACCGATCGCCGTACCGTCATCGATCATGCCGCTTTTCACACTCCCCAACAGGTTGAGCAACGAACGTTTGTCGGTCGTAAGCGGACACTGCGTAAAGCTCTCCCCCGCAAAGACGACCAAACCGATTCGGTCGTTGGGGCGATCCATAATGAAATTCGAGGCCACCTCTTTGGCTGCGCCGAGTCGATCGGGGGTAAAGTCTCGGGCCAACATACTGCCCGACAAGTCGAGTGACATGACGATATCGATTCCTTCGGTTGTACTGTTTGAGTTGTGTTGTGCGCTTTGGGGGCGGGCCAGCGCCACGGCAATTAAAACGACAGCCAGGGACCGCAGGACAATCGGCAGGTGGCGCAAATAGTATTTGATCGAACGGGGCACACGACGCACGCCATCGACCGTCGAGATACGCATGGTAGCGCCACCGCCCTGACGTAGCCGATAGATATAGTAGGCCACCATCGGTACAACAAGCACCGACAGCCATAACAATTCAGGATTGACGAATTTTATACTGTCCACAATCTTTTTCTTTACTCTGTATATTCACCGATCCGCTATCGGATACCGGTCCAATATCACTTTGCGTTCATGTCTCGGGATCCTTCGCTGCAGAACGTACCATCAAGCTCTGCATAAGGAGATTTTCATCCCCCCCCCGCAAGATGGATCCGAAATGGCCTCTTTCGACCGCTCTATTCCTCTTCAGCTCCACCACCCTACTGCTCGCGGCTCACCGCTGCAACCGAACCCACAGGCTTCACGACCTACACGATCTGGGACGTTGCCAACAAACAGCCCCTGTCGGCTTCTGACAAAACATCCACAACTCTCCAATCATGCACCTGAACCAGCGACCAGTTCACGCACCTACATCAACCGATTCCTCAAAATCTTCCCTGACGTACCACTCGGCCAAACCGACCCGCAGTCCCAGTCACCGAATGCACCGACACTCACCTCCCTGGCCTTTCAACCTCTTGCCATACGGGTTATGCGGTCAATCTTGCGGGGCGCAGCAACGGACCTCAAAAGTTCTGTTTACCAGTTCTTTCCGGAGGGAGCGACACCGCGAACTTTGCGAGCCTCCACCTTCTTCTTGGTGTTATCTTCGTTGCTCTGGACCGCATCCAACATCCGGTCGGCCTCCTCACGGCTCATGCGATTGGGCTGCGATTGACCATCGCCCTGTTCAGAATTCTGTCCCTGTGGGTTTTGACCGTTTTGATCCGGGTTCTGCTGTCCATTCTGGTTTTGATTCTGGTCGTTATTCTTGTCTTTGTTCTTATCCTGCTGATCATTATTACCATTACCCTGATCCTTCTTGGGCGGCTGCTTCTGATTTTTCTGATCGTTCGGATTATTCTGGTTTTGATTCTGGTTCTGGTTATTATTTTGGTTGTTTTGGTTCTGATTATTTTGATTGTTCTGGTTGTTCTGATTGTTGTTGTTCTGCTTCATCAACTCCAACACATAAGCCAAATTGTACCGCGCCTCATCATCACTGGGATTACGTCGCAACGTGTTTTTATACGCCTCCGCCGCTTCGGGCAGCTTCTTCATCTGGAAATAGGTGTTACCCAAATTGTAATAGGCATCGGGAGCGTGCAACCCGGCCACATCATCCCGAGCAATCTGCTTGAGAATATTGAGCGCCTCCTCGTACCGCTTCTGTTTGTAAAGTACATCGGCCAGATTGAACAACCCCTCGTAGGTAGGATTCATATCCTGTGCTTTGCGATACTTCGTTTCGGCCTCAGGATATTGTTTCTTCTCGTAAAGGCTGTTACCGGAACGCAACACACGCCGCTCAGGATAACGTTGCGCCCATGCCGACCCGGAACTCAAGCCGACCAACACCAGGATTCCCAATGCAATTCGCCGTATCATCACCGTTTTCATGCCTGCTCCTCCCTCTTTGTGTAATTCTCCGATGCACCCGTTCCAACATCAGCAGAATGCTGTTGAACAGAATTGGTTGACGGTACCCCAGCTGCGTAACCTGCCGACTGCTGAGCTTTCACTTGTTGATTAGGAAGCTGCGAATTGGAACGCTGTGATCCTCCTGAGGATTGTGCCCCAACAGACGGTTGCGATGCAGCTGATGCAGAAACGACCGTTGATTGAGGTTTCTGATTGGTCCCGTTTGGGGTCCCCTGACCGGTCCCGTTCTGTCCGTTCGGCTGTTCGGCAGGTTGTTCTTTGGTCTCCTCAACAAAATAGTAGGCATCCTGGTAAGCCTCTTCGTTCTGTTCCGGATCGGGTTCGAGTTTGGCAAACTTGACGAAATCGGCTATCTCGAGCAACCGCTTCAGCCGTGTAGCTGAACGCTCTTCAACAGCCAACTCCCGGATGCAGGCCAAAATCTCGGCCGAGGTCATCTCCATCGCCTGGAAATGGTAACGCCCCACCAGATAGGCTCGCAAAATCTCAGTCAGACCGGTATAATACTGTTTCGATTTGCCGGACTGCCACAGTTTTTGGGTATGAAGTTTTTCGAGCTCCTTAATTGCTGTCACGTGCGGAGGATCGGCCGGACCACGCAGTGCCGCCAGCAACCCTTTACCCCGTTTAAAGAGCAACAGGTAAATGACCAAAGCGATAATCAGGGCGGCAACCAACCCGATCAACAGGTAACCGCTCACCTCCCCGAACCGCAACGGAATCCGCATCGGCGGACGAATATCATAAATGGTGTTATGGACCGTATCGACCGGCGGCGCCATTACGATCAGACGGATCGAATCGACTGACCAGACCGTATCGACAATATTTTTGTCGGCCCAAAGTGCAGGGAATTTTCCCATCCGATAATCGGCAGGAGAGAAACAGGTGAGCAGGTATTCGCAGCTCAGGTGTTCGCGACGCCCCTGTCGCACCGTGTCGATGGGGGATTGCATCAGGATCTCCAGCGAATCGGCCAAACGTCCATTTTCGAATTCGGGGAAGCCGATCATCTGCATTACATCTTTATCCACATCGATCCGCAGTTTTACCCGTTGTCCGATCAGAATGGTATCGGCACTGAGTTTGGCCCGCACGACCGGCGCATCGTTACGCCCTTTACGAGTGGTATCCGCACTGTTGCGAGCCACTATCGAATCGATTTTGGCTGCTGCCTCTGCTCGGGACGGGAGGGCTGCCCGGGATTGCGGTGCACAGAGCAACCCCACCGCATAAATACCTGTCGCCATCAGCAGTGCAACAGTCCAACGACACATATATCTCCAAAACATCTTTTGCATCATCTGCGCTTAAAGAGTTTCATCAGCGATTTGACATAATCTTCATCCGTAGCAATCCGGACATTATCCACCCGTGCACGACTCAACGCATGGTCAATCAGGGTATTGGTCTTTGTCCAATGGTCGGCATAAGCCTTACGGGTCGAAGCCGAGGAGGTATCGACCCACACCTTTTCGCCTGTTTCAGCGTCCTGGAGCTCCAGAATACCCACATCGGGCAGACTCTCTTCGCGTCGGTCATAAATGCGAATCCCGACCAGATCGTGTTTACCGGAGGCAATTTTCAGCGGGTCTTCGAAACGGACTCGTTCGGTGCCCTCACAATCCATGAAATCGGACAACACAAAAGCGGTCGAACGTTTTTTGAGCACATTGGTCAGATAGTGCAACGCCTCGCCCACATCAGTACCGGTAGCCTGCGGGGTAAATTCGATCAGTTCACGGATGATCATCAGAATATGAGCTCTCCCCTTCTTGGGCGGAATAAACTTCTCGACCCTGTCGCTGAAGAAGATACAGCCCACCTTATCGTTATTTTCGGTAGCCGAAAAGGCCAGCACAGCGGCGATTTCGGTAATGAGGTTCTTTTTGAGCTTGGAGGTCGAACCGAACAGACGCGAACCGCTCACATCGACCAACAGCATCATGGTCAATTCGCGCTCCTCTTCATACACCTTGACATGGGGAGAACGACTCCGGGCAGTCACATTCCAATCGATATCGCGCACATCGTCACCGACACGATATTCGCGCACTTCACTGAAGGCCATACCACGGCCCTTGAAGGCACTGTGGTACTGCCCGGCAAAGATTTCGTTGCTCAGTCCGCGCGTCTTGATTTCGATTTTACGGACCTGCCGAAGTATGTCGTTGCTATTTTCGCTCATGTTGTTTTTCCTTGCACGACTGTCGTGCATTACCTCTTTTCAAATGCTGCGCCGGTTAAATGCGACGACTGTCAACACCCCGAAGCGTCTTTTTTGACACTCCGTGCCACAGTTTCTGTCCCGGTCGCCCTTGTTGTCGCAACTCTTATTGCGGTCCACCGCTTCCGACACTTTGTGCTGAATACCTTCCGGCCCCCACGCCTAAACCTTTAGACAACCCGACGGCTGCCTGCTCCGCTTTCGGTCTGTCCGAGAGCACTTCACCTCCGGCCATGCATGCACGCATCAGAGAGGTATCACGCCATTGCGATATCTACCCTCATCCTGCATGCGATTGCCGACGTTCACATCCGCAAGGTGCAACACATCTTCTCACCTCATAGACCCACGCCGTCATAACCAAAATCGGGACACTCCCTACTCAGCAAAACGACCCAGAGAACAGATCGATCTCAAAATATTCATCACCTCCAGCGGCCCACCATATCTGCCTGCATGCGCCCGGCAAACGTCCCCTACAAAAGCATCACCCCGATAGCCTCGGAGTTCATGGTGCGACATCAAACCTCACGCAGATCTGCTCGAGCAGGTCACACAGGTACCCTCGCACGGGTCGCCCCAACGCCAAAGTCCGATTAAGGCACCTCGACGTTGTTCAAGATCTGGGTGATGATCTCTTCGGTGGTTACATTTTCAGCCTCAGCCTCGTAGGTCAGGCCGATACGGTGACGCAATACATCGTGGCAGACCGCACGTACATCTTCCGGAATGACATAGCCTCTCCGTTTGATGAAGGCGTAGCTCTTGGCGGCTTTGGCCAACGAGATCGACGCACGGGGCGAACCGCCGTAGGCAATCAGTGGAGTCAAAGACTGCAAGTTGTTGTACTGCGAAGGTTCGCGAGTAGCGAAGATGATATCCACGATATATTTTTCGATCTTCTCGTCCATATAGACATCGTGCACGACGGTACGTGCTTTGACGATATCTTCGGGTTCGATCACGCGATTGGGTTTCGGGAAGGTTCCCAACAGGTTGAGTCGCATGATATCGCGCTCCTCCTGTTTTTTGGGGTAGGTAATGCGGGCCTTCAGCATAAAACGGTCGACCTGTGCCTCGGGTAGCGGATAGGTACCCTCCTGTTCCAGCGGGTTCTGCGTGGCCAATACGAGGAAGGGCTCCGGCAGTTTATACGTTTCGTCGCCGATGGTTACCTGTCGCTCTTGCATCGCCTCAAGCAGCGCACTCTGCACCTTGGCCGGGGAACGGTTGATCTCATCGGCCAGGATGAAGTTGGCGAAGATCGGGCCTTTACGTACGGTAAACTCCTCCCGTTTTTGCGAATAGATCATGGTACCGAGCAGGTCGGCCGGCAACAGATCGGGGGTAAATTGGATTCGGCTGAATTTGGCATCCACCGCCTGAGCCAGCGTGGTAATGGCCAGGGTTTTGGCCAGACCCGGCACACCCTCGAGCAGGATATGTCCGTTTGCGAGCAGGCCGATAAGCAGTGTATCGACCAGATGTTTCTGACCGACAATCACTTTGCTCATCTCCATATTCAGCGTATCGACGAAGACGCTTTCGCGTTCGATACGTTCGTTGAGCTCTTTGATGTTGATAACCTCACTCATTATTTATTGTCTATTATCGTTTGAATTTTTCAGGTACGCAACTCGCCGACGTAACATCATCGGCACCTTATCTTTGTAAAGGTAGCTTTTTAACGGCTGAGATGCAAAAATATTATAAAATATCTCTGATTAGCCATTCCAGCCGCTTCAAAAGCCGATTTTATGACTATCTGACGCTGCAGGCGAGTCTTTATGGTTCAGAATTTTGTTTTGCGGACCGATTTTAGAGAATGCTTTCGTGATGCCCCGGTTTTCAATTTTAGACAACGGCTTACAAGCCATAAAATACTCATTTCCACAAAACAACATAAGTTCCATTAACTCCCAATCGCTACGAAGAATACAGCCCCCATCCACGATTCCCCAACCCACCCAATATCAATAACAGGACGCTTCAGCCTTCTTGCTACTTTCCAATCGACTGCAGGCTACGTGAACCGAACACGCCATCACCCTTCCCCCAATCACACCCGATCAAATCGAGATCGACTTACTATCCAACACGGATCCATCTCCTATCGTTCAACGATCTCTTCTGACAAATCGCAGCACAGGAGGACAATATTGAACAAAAAGTTTAGGATGGTTGCGCGGGTGCGGTGGTTTGAGTACCTTTGCGGCCGTGGAGGGGGTCCTATTTTCCCTCCCGATTTCACAAGATGTCGGACTATATCCAAACGCTCAATCCCACCCAACACGACGCAGTGGTCAACTACCAGGGTGCATCGTTGATTATCGCCGGAGCCGGTTCCGGCAAGACCCGTGTCTTGACCTGCCGCATTGCCTATATGCTTTCGCAGGGCGTTCCGGCCAGCTCGATTCTGGCGCTCACCTTTACCAATAAGGCGGCCCGCGAGATGCGTGAACGTATCGACACGCTGGTACCCGGAGGGATGAGTCGTCGGTTGTGGATGAGTACCTTTCACTCGATCTTTGCACGCATTCTGCGTGCCGAAGCCGACAAGTTGGGTTATCCGTCATCGTTCACGATCTATGATGCCTCCGATGCCAAGAATCTCGTCAAACTGGCGATCAAGGAGCTGAACCTTTCTGACGAAACATATAAGCCCAACAACATTGCGGCCCGCATCTCGAAAGCAAAGAACAATTTGGTTACCCCACAGGCTTACGAGGCGAACAGCTCTTTACAGGCCGAAGATCGGGAATTGCGAATCCCACAGTTCCTGGACATTTACAAGCTCTATATGCGCAAATGCCGCGAAAACAGAGCGATGGATTTTGACGACCTGCTGCTCAATACCAATATCCTGATGCGTGACCGGCCCGATGTACTGGCCAAATATCAGGAGCAGTTCCGATACATTCTGGTGGACGAGTATCAGGACACCAACTTTGCCCAATATGTCATCATCCGCCAGTTGGGAGCACGTCACGGCAATGTTTGTGTGGTGGGAGACGATGCGCAAAGCATCTATTCGTTCCGGGGGGCGAAGATCGAGAACATCTTGCGCTTCCAGCAGGATTTTCCGGGAGCCAAGCTCTTCAAGCTGGAACAAAACTACCGTTCAACCCAGACGATTGTCAATGCGGCCAACTGCGTGATCGAGAAAAATCAGCGTCAGATTCGCAAAAAGTCCTTCTCTGCTGCCGAAAAGGGCGAAAAGATCCGGGTATTGAAGGCCTACACCGACAAGGAGGAGTCATCGCTGATTGCATCGGATATTTACACGACTGTTCGGACTCGCGGAGCTCAATACAGTGACATTGCGATTTTGTATCGGACGAATGCCCAATCCCGCGCTTTGGAGGAGGCACTTCGCAACCGCAACATTCCCTATAAGATATATGGCGGCATGTCCTTCTACCAACGCAAGGAGGTAAAAGATCTGCTGGCTTATGTGCGACTGGTAGTTAACCCGCGCGATGACGAGGCGCTGCGCCGCATCATCAACACGCCGGCCCGAGGCATCGGAGAGGTGACGCTCAACAAGATTGCGGCAGCCGCTGCCACCCATAACATGAGCATGTGGGAGGCCGTGAGCACGTTGGGGGTATCGGAGATCGGACTATCGGGTGCGGCAGCCAACAAAGTGGCCCAGTTCGCCAAAATGATCGGAGAGCTATCCGAGATGCGTGCCACGACCGAAGCCTACACGCTGGGGTTGGAGATTGCCACCCGTTCGGGGTTGATCGGCACCTACAAGATGCAGCAGACCCCGGAATCGATCAGTACCCTGGAGAACATCGAGGAGTTGCTCAACTCGATCCGCAGCTATGTCGAGGAGCAGGAGCGGGCCGTTGCAGAGAGCACTGCAGCGGATGAGGCACCGGCGCCCGGCATGATCCAGATCGACGAGTGGTTACAGAACATTGCGTTGCTGACCGACATGGACAACGAAAAGCCCGAAGAATTCAACAAGGTGACTCTGATGACGGTTCACTCGGCCAAAGGGTTGGAGTTTGAGTATGTCTATATTGCCGGATTGGAGGAGAATCTGTTTCCGAGTCTGATGAGTCTCGGCTCACCGGAGGGGCTGGAAGAGGAGCGACGACTCTTTTACGTGGCGCTCACCCGGGCCAAACGGGCTGCAGTACTCTCCTTTGCCGAATCGCGGTTCAAATGGGGAGAGATGACCTTCAGCCGTCCGAGCCGTTTTTTGGGAGAGATCGATCCATGCTATCTCGATGTGCAGTTCGATCTCGACTGCGATCCGGAGGAGGATGAGGATTCAACCTACGGGCGTACTGCCGGAGGTTATGGCCGTGGATCGCACACTTATGGTACAGGTCGGACTGGAGGCTATGATTCCAACCGAAACAGTTACGTCGACCGTCCCTCATATGGAGGGGGATATGCGGCCGGGGCAGGACGCAACGGGTACGGAGCTCACGGCAACAACCGCAACACCGGATACGGTGGCAACACCCGCAGCGGAAATTACGGGAACTCTCGTAGTGGAGGCTACCAAACCAACGGATCCTCAGGTCCCCGCACCTATTATCCTTCCCGCGAGCAGGCGCCACAGCGGGTTGAACCGCTTAAACCGGGAGGTCGTCTTCGCAGCATCAATTCCCGTCCGGGAGGCTCAGCAACCAGCCGTCCGACCGCAACAGGTTACGCCGGAGGCACCGGAATGCCCTCCTCGAGACAGTGCATGGGACAACCTCGTCCCGCAACCACTGTTCCGGGAGGTGTGGGCAGCAACAGCTGGGGAAATACAGCTGGGAGCAACGCATCGTCCCATGCAGGAGGAGCTGCAACGCCAACCGCCTCAACCCCGTCAAGTGGAGGGGCTTTGGTGGTGGGCACACGGGTAGCCCATGCGAAATTTGGTCAGGGAACCATTATCGCCATCGAAGAGTGGAGCAACGACATCAAGCTGACGGTCGATTTTGGGCCAGCCGGTCGCAAAGTTCTTTTACAAAAATTTGCCCGATTACAAATTTTATAGCTAATATTGGCGTCGAAAACGCTTGCTTACAACGGGTTTCCAAAACAGGACGCCCACCCAGAAACGGCACAAGCAACAAATAAACCGATATAGAACACATAATTTAATACGCGATTACAACAGGTATCGAATCAGCACACTTCTTCAACACATTGAATAACAACGAGATCTGCATTGAATTTCGGAGGTAGATTTCTTGCAGGATCCTCTGTAAGCAAAGCCGCAACCCAATACAAGGGGCACACCGGCCCGACACCGATCGCACAGCGATGGCATAAGACGATGATAGAAGATGGATTGACCAATCCGTCACAGGGGCCGCACAGCGAGCTTTATCAGGGAATGGTTCCAGCGAATGTACCGAATCGAAACGGTTTGGAACGACTACTAGAAATGTGTGCTACGGTACAGAAACAGGAAATGCTGATCCAACGCCTTTGAAGAGACACCATTAACCGATAACAACCAGCTACTAATTTCAAGAGACCGAACTACTGCACAATTGTTTATCAAACTTATACCTAATGCAAGGAATTGTTTGGATTCTGTTTTTTTACCTGTTGGGCTGTGTGGTTGCAGCTCTGACCGGTAACTTCATTCCGGGCAGTGTCGTAGGCATGTTATTGCTGTTTGCTGCACTCTCTTTTGGGTGGATTCGTCCGTGGCGCATGAAACGGGCTGCGGGCTTTCTGCTGGACAACATGATGCTCTTCTTCATTCCGGTAGGGGTTGGATTGATCGCCTCCTACTCGTTGGTGAGCAAATACCTGACCGCTATTTTGGTCGCCTCCATTGTCAGTACGGTGCTGGTCATCGTGGTTGTTGGGATAGTAGAGCAAAAACTGGAGGCAAAAAAAGGCGACGACAACGATAGCGATTCCTCCGCTGCACAGCCCTCTGAAACAGCTGCCAACACACCAGCCGGAACCTCCGCTGCCCCGACTGAAAAAACATCGACACAACAGATGTTTTCCACTCAAGGAGTCGCACCGTTAAATGGGGCAAGCGAAGCTGCCCCATCCCCTAATCGGACAGACCAATCATCTGCGCTGCCTATTGCAGGTACCATTTCTTCAGCTTCAGCAGTTCAAACAGATTCCAACAAACCGGAAGAGACCGCCGCCCAGCCGCTCGATTCCACAAAATCCGATAGCCATGAATGAGATTCTCTCCTCGCAAACCTTTTTGCTGACATTGACCCTTTCGGTCTATCTCGGTTCGATGTGGTTGTACAAAAAAGTGCGGTTCGCCCTGTTTCATCCGCTATTGGTTTCCATGGCGATTCTGATTCTGTTTCTGAAACTTTCGGGCATTCCTTATGATTTGTTCATGCAGCGGATTGAGATCATCGACTTCATGTTGGGACTCTCTGTGGTGGCGTTGGGCTATCTGCTTCACGAACAGATCTCCCAAATCAAAGGCAATGTGATTGCGATTGTGACCGCCATTCTGGTCGGCAGTGCCGTCGGTATTGTCAGCGTAGCCCTGATTGCCAAGGCGATGGGAGCCGAACAGGCGGTAATCGCTTCACTCGAGCCAAAATCAGTTACCACTGCCATCGCCCTGAATGTTTCGGCTCAATCGGGAGGAATTCCGGCCTTGACAGCCGTCGTGGTAATTTTGGTCGGTATCTTTGGGGGGGTCGCTGGACCCTTCATTCTCAAGAAGATCGGCGTTGAGAGTAAAATTGCCAAAGGGTTGGCCATGGGGGCAGCCGCACATGCCATGGGTACGGCACGTGCCATGCAAATCGGAGCTGTCGAAGGGGCCATTAGTGGACTGGCCATCGGTTTGATGGGTGTCGCAACGGCCATCCTGGTTCCGCTGATCGAACGGTTATTATAATCCGGTAACTGCTCCTTCGCCTATCTCCAGTTATGTAATACCGTAACCGTTTGCATGATGCCCCACTGCTGTTCATTGCATCGGTCTTACGCTATTCGATGATCGGCTCTACGTCCCGGGGCATAACCATCCGCCTCAACGAGGAGCTAAACGCTTGCGTAATCTACACAAGCATCCACACAGTACCTAGATTACGCACTACCCATCCATGGAAAGATAATACAAAAAAGAGGACCTCCACTGTGCATCCACAGTGGGGAGCCGTTCTCTTTTTATCGATCGGCTTGCTTTCCAGCCCCACTGCTCTTTTCTTCTTGGAACACAATCAGCCGAAGACCAACAAGACCTTCCATACCCTTCTGTACTGTTGATCCTTATTTTCCTCTCTTATACTTGTTCTTTACAACCATTACTCTCCAATTTCTCAATTTACAGCCGCATCTTCCTTAATTAAAATAATTTGCATATAATTTGGTTTATAAAATAAACTTATTTATATTTGAAACGTAAGAATACAGAAAATATAATTCGCGCGAAATATATCTAACCGACCAAACCTAAAAACTACGATCATGAATGAAAAACAGATGACACAACAGGAGAGTTTGGCCATCATCACCAAGATGATAGCCATGACACAACGAAAGATGGAACAGAGTGGTGGAGGTCAGTTGTTATTGTGGGGTTATCTCTCGCTTCTCACAACGGGTATCATTACGCTGACCGGAGTACTCGGATGGAGGGCGAACGGCTGGTTATGGCTGCTCATTCCAATAGTTGGGTTGCCACTTTCGTGGTTGCTCGATCGCAAATATCCGCAGGAGGTAAGCAGTTGGAGGGACGAAATTCTCAGCAAAATATGGCTGGGCTTTACCTGCATATTTTGCCTTGTTCCTATCGTTTTGCTCTTGGCTCGGCAACCCCAGCAGATATTTTTCATCGAGATGCTGTTGATGACCACGGGAGTCATCCTGACAGGAACCATTCTACGCTTAAACTCGTTAATCGTCGGCGGAGTAATCGGACTGGCAATTGCCTGTGTAAGCTGTCTGATTACAGTCAATTGGCAATATATGATCCTGACGTTATCGTTGATATTTATCTTTGCGCTGATTATTCCGGGCCATATCATTTATGCAAAACGCAACCACCATGCTTAAACCGCTCGATCCACTACTCCATTCCGAATTGAGATTAGGCATCATGTCCATTCTAATGACGGCCGAAAGTGCCGACTTTGTCTTCATCCGGGAGGCGACCGGAGCTACAGCCGGCAATCTCAGTGTACAGATCGACAAGTTGGCGCAAGCGGGATACCTGACTGCTCGCAAAACATATAAAGGGAGACGGCCTCAGACGCTCTGCTCGGCAACCCCCAAGGGGCGTGATGCCTTTGCCGCTTACGTAGAGGCTCTACAGAGCTACATTGCTCCGAAAGGCTCCTCTCCTGCTGAATAGAGACAGTCCAGACCACTCATACATAGCTCTATCGGTAGAATCTCTCTATAAGCAACACACCAGCAAAACAAGGAGCTGAAACGCTGGGACGAAAATTTTAGCACTTCTCAACCGTGAATTGTAGCGAACAGAGTCCTACCCCATTCAAAGCACTCCGCAAGACGACTCCACCAGCAGGGTTAACTGCACAACAAACCACACCAGGGAATGCACACGTACTACCATGCATTCCCTGTTTGTATAAGCAACAAAACTCTAGACATCCTCAATTGTGTGGACCATTTACTGCCAGACAACCGGCACCGAATCCGGGGTGCACTACCAACTTCCCAACACAACGGAGCATCTTGTAACCTTCCCCCTGATGGGCTGCTCGTCAAAAAAAATAGACTCGTTCACAGACTATACCGATAGATTCTTTCGTACTTTTGTAAAAGCAAATTCAAGTCAATCAGATGACAACACAAGAGCGATACCAAGGCATCATCGGATGGTTTCAGCGGCACATGCCGGTTGCCGAGAGCGAACTCCATTTTGAGAATCCCTATCAACTGCTCGTAGCGGTCATATTGTCCGCACAATGCACCGACAAACGTGTCAACATGACGACACCGGCCTTTTTTGACCGCTTTCCGACGCCACAACAGCTGGCAGATGCCGATCCGGAAGAGATCTATCCCTATATCAAAAGCATCTCCTACCCGAACAACAAAGCAAAGAATCTATCAGCGATGGCGCGGATGCTTTGCAGTGAGTTTGGTGGGGTTGTACCGTCGGATATCGACCAGCTGCAACGACTGCCGGGTGTCGGGCGCAAAACGGCCAATGTGGTGGGAATCGTGGCTTTCGGTAAAGAGGCGATGCCGGTTGACACTCATGTTTTTCGAGTTTCGGACCGCATTGGGCTCACGACTGGAGCCAAAAATCCACTGCAGGCCGAACAGCAATTGATCAAAGGTTTTCCTTCCGAACTGCTTCCTGTAGCCCACCACTGGTTGATTCTGCACGGTCGGTATGTCTGCATGGCCCGCAAGCCCCATTGTGAAGCGTGTGGGCTCACCGCCTGGTGCCGTTATTACGCTTCCGCACAGCAACCCGCACCGGTCCAACCCCAGAAACCAACTACAAGTAAAACAACCGCCAAGAAGCCTCGTCCTGCCACCGCAGCCCAAAACACAACCAAAAACACTGCGACCAGCCCATCCAAACCAGTCCTCAAGAAGAGATAGTTTTGTTGCTCTATGGGCTGTTCCAAACGACATACGCAGACAAACCAACCGCTTCAATCTGCGGACTATGCAGATAAGACCGTTTTAAAGCGATACTCACACCTCTCACCTACTCCCCTGCTCTTGGATAACGGCAAGGTGCCATTGCCTCAGGCGAAATCTATTCCTGAGCCAAACTGAAATTCGTCTCTGTAAACGGGATGAACGTAAGAGAACGCCACAGCATCCAACTTGTAGTCCACTCTGAGCCATACCCACGCGGACTCAAGGTGCAATCGAGTACTGCGATGAGCTTTAGTCGGAGCCGGATCGCTTTTCGAAAGAGGATTGGACTGAGGTTTTGTTTTTCACGCATAGTTGCGTACCTTTGAAAATTGAGCATACACAAAGACTGCCACACATATGACACTGACACCCGAAAAATTAGACAGCTTGCGCAAGTTGATCGAGGGGGGCCCTCACAAGATTGCGCTGCTCTGCCACACAAATCCCGATGGCGATACCATTGGTGCGGCTTTGGCCTGGCGCGCCTATTTGGAGCGGCTTGGGCACACCACCTGCTGCATTGCCCCGAACCGTTATCCCTATTTTTTGGAGTGGATGAGTGACATTGCGCAGATCGGAGTTTTCAAGGAGGACAGTAAAGGGATTCTGGCCCGCTTTGTTGCAGAGGCAGATATCATCTTCAGCATGGATTTCAACCAGATTGATCGTCTTGACCGGCTGACCGACACCGTACAGGCCAACACCACTGCCACTCGGATACTGATCGATCACCATCTTCACCCGCCTTTGGATGAATACGCACTTCACTTTTCGGATACGCACGCCTGCTCGACCTCGTATATTGTTTATCAGTTAATCACGGCGCTGGCTGATCCGGAGGCGATCACTAAAGCGATGGCTGAATCCTTGTACGTAGGATTGATGACCGATACGGGCAACTTTGCCTACAGCAATCTCGATGCGGATCTGTTTCGTGCGGTAGCTACGCTGATTGACCGAGGAATCAACGTACCCTATATATACAGTGCCGTTTACAACAACTTTTCGGAGGGGCGTATGCGTTTGATGGGGTATATGCTCAACGACAAGATGACGCTGCTGTGGAAACATGGCACGGCCTATATGTGGCTGACCGAAGAGGAGATGCGTCGATTCAACTTCAAGCAGGGTGATTCCGAAGGGTTTGTCAACTTTCCGCTTTCGATCCGGGGTATCAGCCTTTCGGCGATGTTTACACAGAACCAGCGTGAAATTCGCGTATCGTTACGTTCTCGGGGCGATGTGGATGTGAATGTATTTGCGCGCCGCTACTTTGGTGGAGGCGGACACCGTAATGCTGCCGGAGGTAAGTCCTCAGCATCGATGGAGGAGACGATTCGTCATTTTGAGCGTTCAGTTGCCGAATATTTCGGAGAGTTGCCGCCCACAGGCGCCGGAGCACCCGATCCCAACGCCCCGGAAGAGCCAACAGCGGTCACAACCCCTAAGCCGTAATCAACAAGATCCCTTATAACAGGAGCGCCAGAGTTTCTCAAGACAATTTGCACAGACGAGAGAGTTCGAGCAGGAGCAGCACAAAAGCGAAAGGGCAAGATCTTTTCGGGACAAGGGGGTTTAAGGCTACAAAGGGAGGTCGTTCCGACGGACACAACAGGTGCCATCAGCAACCTCAACGACGTAGTGAAGGCATGGCCGTGATGCAATGGGACCGCAACCACAAGAGAGATAGCAAGGGAGACCACTTGTCTGGGACGAAGAGATACGCAAAAGCAGAAAGAGAGAAGGCCATCTGCCCACAGGAGGGGGCAATGGACATACCGGACCAAGAGCCGGTAAAAGCGAATATGGAAACAACAAAATTCAAATATAAGCTTGACCGCCGCAGTCGGCGAATCACTTGGGGAATCACTGTTTTGATCGTCGGGTTGGCCATTGCGTTCCACCTGCTATGGGGAGCCAGCTATATCCCGGCATGGTTTCTGCTTTTTCTGCTTTGCATCATCACGCTGTATGTTCTGTCGTTTCCCCGTTACCTGACCATTGATGACGATGCCTTGCAGATTCACTGCATTGTCGAGTTGACCCGCATTCATGTCGAAGAGATCGAAAAGATCCGCCGCATTGATCGAAATTACTTCAGGCGATTGATTCCGCTGATCGGCAGTTACGGGTTTGGCGGCTATTTCGGCTACTGGTTTCATCTCAGCGACTGGGACATCTGCAAGGTCTATGCGACAGAACGCAAACAGTTGGTGCTGATCGAGGATATCTACGAAGACATTTATATTGTCAGTTGTTCCGATCCCGATCGGTTGATTGAGCTTTGCACCGAAGCACGCAATCGCAAACGGGCACAGATTCGCAGCACATTGGAGGCGACGAAAAAGGCTCAGGCCAAAAATCCAGAGACAAACGCAAGACCTACCCCTGAAACTCCGAAACCAACCGAAACCGCCACAACGACAGACCAGGAACAGCAGAAGTGACCGTTAAATGATGGAATACCATTGGGGACACATAGAAGCTCCCGTAAGCTGTATCATTCGATTCTGTAGAGAGCCGGTTTGTTACAAAGAGGAACCCCAAAAGAATAAAAACTTTGAAGTGCGTATAAGCGCTTACAAAGGTGAAAAGAAGAGGATAATTCCAACGACAACAAAACATAGAAAATTAGAAAAATGTTATTTGATCTTGATCTGATCCGTTCCGTTTATGGAACCTTTGCTGAGCGTGTTGCAGCCGCCCGCAAAGCTACCGGCACCCCACTGACGCTTGCCGAAAAGATCCTGTATGCCCACCTGTTCGATGCAGAAGGGAGCTCTTTACCCCTGAAACATGCCTATCGGAGGGGCGTAGATTACGTCAATTTCCGTCCCGATCGTGTCGCGATGCAAGATGCGACGGCCCAGATGGCGCTGTTGCAGTTCATGAATGCTGGGCGTGACCACTCGGCCGTTCCGGCCTCGGTACACTGCGACCACCTGATTCAGGCCGATCTGGGAGCCGACAAAGATCTGCCTACGGCCAAACAGACCAACCGTGAAGTATATGATTTTCTGCGTAGCGTAGCGAACCGTTACGGAATCGGTTTCTGGAGTCCCGGAGCAGGAATTATCCATCAGGTGGTTCTGGAAAATTATGCATTCCCGGGCGGAATGATGGTAGGAACTGACTCGCACACCCCCAATGCCGGCGGTTTGGGCATGGTGGCCATTGGGGTCGGCGGAGCCGACGCGGTCGATGTGATGGCGGGTATTCCGTGGGAGCTGAAGATGCCGAAACTGATCGGAGTCAAGTTGACCGGCAAGCTGAACGGTTGGGCCTCACCAAAAGATGTGATCCTCAAACTGGCCGGTATTCTGACCGTTAAGGGAGGTACAAACGCCATCATCGAATACTTCGGAGAGGGTGCCGCTTCGCTGTCGGCTACCGGCAAAGCAACGATCTGCAACATGGGGGCTGAGGTAGGTGCCACCTGCTCGCTCTTCCCGTATGACGAAGCGATGGAACGCTACCTGCGTGCCACGGGCCGTGCTGAGGTTGCGGACGGAGCCAACACCTTAGGCGCAAATCTTCGTGCAGACCAGGAGGTGATGAACGCTCCTGAAAAATATTACGATCGGGTGATTGAGATCGATCTGTCGGCGCTCGAACCCTATATCAACGGACCGTTCACCCCGGACGCAGCCCACACCATTTCGGAATTTGGAGCCTTTGTTCGTGAAAAAGGCATTCCACAGAAGATGGAGGTAGGATTGATCGGATCATGCACCAACTCCTCCTACCAGGATATGGGACGCGCTGCATCGGTCGCTCGTCAGGCTCGTGAAAAGGATCTGACCGTCAAAGCCGAGTTCATTATTAATCCGGGTTCGGAGCAGGTACGCTATACGGCTGAACGGGACGGTATTCTGGAGGATTTGAAGGCAATCGGAGGGGTTATCATGACCAATGCCTGTGGACCCTGCATCGGCCAATGGGCCCGCCACACGGATGATCCGACACGTCCCAACTCAATTGTCACCTCATTTAACCGTAACTTTGCCAAACGAGCAGACGGTAACCCCAACACCCATGCCTTTGTAGCTTCACCCGAACTGGTTACGGCGTTGACCATTGCCGGTGATCTGACCTTTAATCCGCTGACCGATACGCTCACCAACAACCGTGGCGAACAGGTTCGACTCGATCCGCCTCAGGCCGATGAGCTGCCACGCCAGGGTTTTGAGGTCAAAGAGAACGGTTACATTGCTCCCGATCCTTCGAATCGGGGCGAAGTGGTGATCGATCCGCACTCAAAACGGCTTCAACGACTCGAGCCTTTTGCTCCTTGGGATGGGAAAGACTTTACTGATCTGCGTCTGCTGATCCAGGCAGCCGGTAAATGTACCACAGACCACATCTCGATGGCAGGTCCCTGGTTGCGTTTCCGCGGCCACCTCGAAAACATCTCCGACAACCTGCTGATGGGTGCAGTCAACCGGTTCAATGGCAAGACCAACTGCGTACTGAATCCGCTTACCGGAGCTTACGAAGGGGTATCGACGGTTGCCAAACAGTTGAAGGCAAAAGGCATTGGCTCGATCATTGTCGCAGAGGAGAACTACGGTGAGGGGTCTTCACGCGAACATGCAGCACTTGAACCACGGTTCCTGAATGCCAAAGTTGTGCTTGTGAAATCTTTTGCTCGCATTCACGAGACCAACCTCAAAAAGCAGGGCATGTTGGCGTTGACCTTTGTCAACCCTGCCGATTACGATCGGATCCGCGAGGATGATCGCATTTCGGTAACCGGGCTGAAGGAGTTTGCACCGGGCAGTCGCATGACCATCACGCTGCATCACAGCGATGGCACCAGTGAAAGTTTCGAGGCTGCACACACCTACAATGAGCAGCAGATCGGATGGTTTAAAGCCGGCTCGGCCCTGAACAGTTAATTTTGTTCGAGTTTCGTTGGCCGGACAGCGACCGACCCAATCAATAAAACGGGTGACAAACTGAGCATTGCCCAATAAACAAAACGAGGTGACTATTAAATAAAATAGTCACCTCGTTTTTATTGCTTACCGTGCAGGGCACCCAATATACACACATAAACAGCCACCAACCGTCCCACGTGATCAAGAATAAAAGGTCTCAACATGATTGAAGCAACAAAAGATTCCTGAAACGCCACGGAGACCTGCACAGATGCCCCAACAACAATTGGTCCGCCTCTGCTCTTCTGCCCCTCTGCTCATCTTTTCATCATCTATGGCCTTACCTCTTCACCTGCCCAACGCATTTTGACCCATTTCACCTCATTACTTACCTATCTCTGCTCCCTTTCCTGCTCCCTCAACCGTGCATCATCTACCTTTATCATATGTTTCACACATAGCTTCTCGCCACTTCCCTCTACCTTCTGCCGTTTACCAGCTATAACCAGTGGACACATGGCTTCATCTTGCAAATCGCTCCAACATAAACCCATCCCGACACAACAATACGGCCACTGGCATTCCCTCCACAGCACACAGCAACACGCAGCACAGCAACACCCTCCCGCAACACCCAAAAGCAATTCTGCGCCCAACATGCAAAACGCTTAGTCGTAAAAAAAGCAATCCGCAAAACACCAGCACCCCAACCCCGCCCTACCAGAACCAGCGCACAAAAAAAGGGCGGGCCGCCCATTTGGGCAGCCCGCCTTTATTTTGTTACCGAAGGTTATCCGTTAACTGTTTCTCTTTGGATTAGAGAGCCAAGAACTCTTCGGTACCGAACAGTTTAGCGAACTCTACATCTTTCTGAGCTTTAGCTTTCAAAGAGCTGTCTTTTGCGATAGCGCTCTTCAAGTTAGCGATTGCAGAGCTGGTGTTACCCTCACGCATTGCGATCACAGCTTTCAGGTAGTCAGCATTAGCGCAGTCGATGTTAGCCAACAGCGATTTAGCTTTAGCCAAGTTGCCGTTCAGCACCTCAGCAACTGCCAGGTTGTAACCGTCGAGTGAACGAGCAGCCTCAGCGTAGTTACCCTCTGCGAGGTTAACCAGACCCATGCTCTTCTTAGCCTCAGGAGTATTCAGAGAAGAGAGGTAGCTCTTAGCTTTGGCAACGTCACCGCTCATCAGAGCCAGAACACCGAGGTTGTTGGTGATGATCGGATCGTTGCTCAAGGTAGCAGCTTTCTCGATAGCCTCTTTAGCAGCAGCGTCTTTACCGTTCTGAGCCAGAACTACACCCAGGTTGTTGTAACCACGAGCGCTGTTGTATTTAGAAGCGGCCTCTTTGTATGCTTTCTCTTTCAGAGCAGCGTCATCGGTCAGGGTTGCACCGTAGAGCAACTCCTCTTCGCTCAGTGCGCTGATGTTGTTCTGCAGAGCAGCTACGATCTCAGCATCGGTACGGCCTTCGATGTCAACGTCTGCAGAGAGTTTGGTGCGACGCAACTGCGGCAGGATCTCCTCAGCCAATACATCGAATACAGATGACATGTTGTGAATCTCCTCGTCACGTTTAACGGGGTTGTCATACATGGCCAGAACCTGAAGAATAAGGTCTTTGTCTTTGATGTCAGAAGCAGCAACCAATTCTTTGAAGCCTTCCCAGTCCTCACCGTAAGCTGCAACATCGTATTTAGCGTTCTCAACGTCTTTCAACTGCTCGCTGATAGCTTTCTGACCGCTTTCGCTACGAGCCTTAGACAGTTTGTCGTTGAAACTTACAGGACCATCAGGTGATGCATAACCTTTAGCATAGATGTTACCCAGGGTAGCGCGATCTTTGTCAGAGTACTCTTTTACGAAGTCCTCGAAGGCTTTGATCTGCTCTTTGGTCAGCTCACCTTTGCGTACGTTAGAACGGTTGATCTGATACATGATCTCTGCGTTCTGAGAGATAGTGGTCACGCGTTTGAAGTTATCAGGCATCAGAGCCAGAGCTGCGCTGTTGTTAGCCATCTTCTGGATGGTGCTGATACCCTGTGCAACCGGGATCACTGCGATAGTGGTGAACTCGCTGTTTTTCTTAGCGCATTTACCCTCGACGCGGAGCTCCAGTGTGCTGAGGTCTGCACGAGAATCATACGGGAAAACAACGGTCTGGGTGTAAGAACCACCCTCAGCCTTTGCGATGACGGTGTAGTTATCTTTCACCTTCTCGCCCTGAACGTATTTGGGAGTACCGGCGATTTCGCCACCCTCGAATACCAGAACCGGAGTAACCTTCAGGATTGCCTTCTTGTGGAAGTAGGCAGCCGGATAAGTTACCGTAATGTCGGCCGAAACGGTGTTACCTTTCAGCGTCAGCACGGTCGGCACGCAGGTGATGTTCACGTCATCGGCATTTTTTGCCATTTTCTTGTAGCAATTACAGCTTGAAAGCAGAATTGCTGCAGAAGCGAGCATCAAGCTTACTTTTACAAACCTTTTCATAATCTGTGTTTTAAAGTTAATTGAAGTATATCTTTACTCTTTATTTTGCGCCAGTAGGGTTAATAACACAAATATAGAAAGTTTTTTTAACATTCTTATATTTCAAGAACATTTTTTAACACTATCTATCAGCTATTTGTGGGCAAAACACGGAAAGTTGTTATTTTTTCTCTTCGCGTTTCTCCTCGCGGCGCGGATGACGGTGACCTTCACGACGTTCGCCGCGCTCTTCGTTCTTGTCGCCACCAGGCAGCAACGCTTTGCGAGAGAGCTTCAGTTTGCCGTTTTTAGGATCGATACCGATCAGTTTCACCTCGATCATATCGCCCTCTTTGAGGCCAGTCTCCTCCATGGTTTCGTACCGTCTGTTGCCAATCTCCGAGATGTGCAACAGGCCATCCTTACCCGGCAGGATCTCTACGAAGGCTCCGAAAGCAACAATCGAACGAATCTTACCGTTGTAAACCTCGCCAACCTCCGGGATCGCTACGATACCCTTGATTCGAGCCAAGGCTGCATCCAAAGCATCCTTGTTCTCACCGAAGATATCAACATAACCTTTATTATCCTTTTCGGTGATGGTAATGGTTGTACCGGTCTGTTTCTGGATCTCCTGGATCACCTTACCGCCCGGGCCGATCACAGCACCGATGAACTCCTGCGGAATCGTGATCTGAACGATGCGCGGTACGAACGGTTTGTAATCAGCTCTCGGTTCAGGTATCGTCTCAAGAATCTTGCCGAGAATGTACATACGGCCCTGTTTTGCCTGTTCGAGGGCTTTTGCCAGCACTTCGTATGACAAACCGTCCACTTTGATATCCATCTGAGTGGCAGTAATGCCATCTTTGGTACCGGTTACCTTGAAGTCCATGTCACCAAGGTGGTCTTCGTCACCGAGGATATCTGACAGAATGGCATATTTTCCGGTAGCGGGATCGGTAATCAGACCCATCGCAATACCTGAAACCGGTTTTTTAATCTTCACGCCGGCATCCATCAGCGCCAGGGTACCTGCGCAGACCGTAGCCATTGATGAAGAACCGTTCGACTCGAGAATATCGGAAACGACACGTACGGCATAAGGGTTCTCCTCTCCGACGGGGACCATCGGTTTGAGGGCACGCCATGCCAGGTTACCGTGACCGATCTCACGACGGGACAAACCGCGTGACGCACGAGCCTCACCCGTCGAGAAGGGCGGGAAGTTGTAGTGCAGCACGAACTGTTCGGTACCTTTAACCAATACCTCATCGACCTGTTTCTCGTCAAGTTTCGTGCCGAGAGTGACGGTGGTCAACGATTGGGTTTCACCACGGGTGAAGATAGCCGAACCGTGAGCGCAGGGCAGGTAGCCCACCTCGCACCAAATCGGGCGGATCTCGGTGGTATGACGGCCATCGAGACGAATACCCTCGTCGAGGATCATATTGCGCATCGCCTTTTTGACAACGTCGTCGTGGAAATAACGTTTGATGAGCGGACGTTTCTCGACGAGCTCCTCTTCGGTAAACTGCGAGCAGAACTCCTCTTCGAGCGCCTCGAACTTGTCGGTACGCTCATGTTTTGCAGAGCGTTCACGGGCAATCGCGTAAGCCTTATCGTAGGTTTCAGCGATCACCTTCTGGCGCAAATCCTCATCATTGGTTTCGTGGCAATAGGTGCGTTTCACATCTTTGCCCAGCTCTTTGCTCAGCTCCATCTGGGCCAAGCAATGTTTTTTGATTTCGGTGTGAGCGAACTTGATGGCTTCGAGCATATCGGCCTCTGAAACCTCCTTCATCTCACCCTCAACCATCAGAATGTTGTCGTAGGTAGCACCCACCATGATATCCAGATCGGCATTCTCGTTCTGTGAGAAGGTGGGGTTGATTACGAATTCGCCGTTGATACGCGAAACACGCACCTCTGAAATCGGGCCTGCAAAAGGCACATCCGAAACAGCCAGAGCAGCCGAAGCGGCCAATCCAGCCAGGGCATCAGGCATAATATCTTTTTCGGCCGAAATCAGGTTAACCGTCACGAAGACCTCAGCGTGGAAGTCTGACGGGAACAGCGGACGCAGGGCACGGTCGATCAGACGAGCGATCAGGATCTCATAGTCCGATGGACGCGCTTCGCGTTTGAGGAAGCCGCCGGGGAAACGGCCTGCTGCAGCGTATTTTTCTTTGTATTCGACCGACAGCGGCATAAAGTCGCAATCAGGTTTGGGCTCTTTGGCAGCCACAACCGTAGCCAGCAGCATCGTATCGCCTTGTCTTACGACGACTGCGCCATCAGCCTGTTTGGCCAGTTTGCCCGTCTCGATGATAATCTCGCGGCCACCGCTGAGTTGAATCACCTTCTGTGTAGCGTTGTACAACATTCTTTTTTCTTTTTATTGTTTTGATCTCTTCTTCCTTCTTCTTGTCCTCCCCAAATTCCCGCGACGGAGGCGGGATGTTGTCGGCGCTTTTAAGAGAATAAAGCTGTCCCGGAAAAGGACAGCCCCATTCATCTTGTGCACACCACGCAGGCGCCTTATTTTCTCAGGTTCAACGCTTTAACGATGTTCCTGTACCGCTCGATATCAACCTTTTTCAGATAATCCAGCAGACGGCGGCGCTTACCCACCAGACGCAACAGCGAACGCTGTGTGCCATAATCGTGCCGGTTTTTCTTCATGTGTTCGGTGAGGTGGCTGATACGGTAGGAGAACAGCGCAATCTGGCTCTCTGCCGAGCCGGTATCGGTGTTAGACTTCCCGTAGGTTTCAAAAAGCTCTTGCTTTTTGGCTGATTCTAAATAACCCATTTTAGTTTAATTTAATTGGTTTATTATCGCCTTGGTTACTTTCCCCTCAGAAAAAGTCTTCTCAAAGCGTCTGCAAAACTAATATTTTTTTCATAACCAAACAACTAATACACAAATAATCGGCATTATCATACACAAGAACAACCTTTCGCACTTTTTCTTTTGACGAACCCGAACAACGGAGGATGACCCGACAACGAACACTCTTTGCAAAAGTCAAAACTTCCGCTCTCAAAATGAATCAACCCCGGAAGGGGCAAACAATGCTCCGTATTGCATACAAAAGCAACGCCCCCTTCATTGGGATTGTAACGAATAAGCTACTCTACCCGTAGTCCCAAAACAATACTTATTATTATATACAGGTTATTATATACAGGCAATCGGCGCAAACCGCTATGAGGCCCCAAGCGTTTCATCTATTCTATAAAAAGAGGACGATCAATAAAAATCAATAAAAATAAAAGCGAACCGACAGTAAGCTGCCTGTTCGCTTGAGACATCGAATCGATCGGTACCGATTCCTGCTATTTTTCCAATAAATTTTTCGAGATTGCAGCCTTCGTGGAAAGCACGCGGCCGAACCGTCACGCCTATTCATTCACTTTCACTGCTTCCTTCTCGGCTACCCAATAGACTCAGAGCCACTTTTTCCAACGGAAGAACAGATAGGTCAACACCGCCACCAAGACCATCAATCCCAATGCAAAGGGATATCCTAACCGCCAGTGAACCTCAGGAATATGGGTAAAGTTCATGCCATAGATACTGGCGATCATCGTAGGCGGCATGAAGAACAGGGCCGCCACGGTAAAGATTTTCGTCACGTTGCTCTGCTCGATGTTGATCAAACCGAGGGCAGTATCCTGCAAATAGTCCAGACGCTCCGAACTGAAATCGGCATGGTTGATCAGGGAGTTGACATCCTTGATCATCAGGGTCAGACGTGGATAGACGTCATTCGGGAAACGTTCACTGCGCTGGATGCCCGACAAGACACGCTGCCGGTCGAAGATATTTTCTCGGATCAACATGGTATTTTCCTGCAGGTGGCTGATCCGCTTGAGAATTTCGCGATCGATATGTTCGCTGGTGCTCACCTCTTTGCTCAACACCGCAATATTCTTGGCCAACGCCTCGACCAGGTCGGCATCGTAGTCGATACGTACCTCCAGCACCGACACCAACAGATGATACCCCGTCGCATAGGCCCGATAGTTCATCTGCAACCGTTTGGCCGCCTCAGTAAAGGTCCGGAACTCGGCATTGCGCACCGACACCAACACCCCTTCGGCAATGATGAACGACACCGGCTCGATAGCAAAGTTGTCGGTGTAGGGCATAAAAAAGTTGGAGTTACAGATGATCGCATTTTCGGTCTCGGAGTACTTGGATGAACTCTCAATCTCCTCAACCTGCTGCCAGGTCTGCAAGTTGATCTCCATAAAGTTCTCGACCGCTTTCTGCTCTTTGATCGTCGGACTGAGCAGATCGATCCAAAGGATATCGTCGTAACCCAGCTCGTCGAACAACTTTACATCGGCGTTGCGGACAATTTTATTGAATTGTTTGAGGTAGATGGTAATCATGGCTTCGGCTTTTTCAGTTGCTACTGCGCTTTCCTTTCGGAGTCGGACCGCCGGATCCGCTCCCAAACCACCACTTATCGATCCTATATTTTATTATCTATGTATGATCTTACCTACATCTTTGTGCGCTCAGTTTTACGCTCTCTGCACCCGACTGCATTCAACCTTGCACCCTGCACCTTAGCAAAACTGATCTTCATCAAAACCGGGCCTCAGGATCCTGCAACAGCCAGACAGCAAATCCGCAGATCGAGAATCTCAGCTAAACACTTCGCGACTTCGGTTTGGCATCCAGTCCTTGGAGAGACCCTAAAACCGGCAATTGCCAACAATCGCAGTTTACATCATGTAGGAAGATCGCCTTAAGAATTTTGCGGCTCGACGTGTGGCGGCACTATCGTCCGTTTCGGAGGAGCTGTGACCCGGCATCGGGTTGACAGCCCTGAATGGGAAACGGATCGGGCCGCGTGGGGGACGGAGGGTCATACCTCCGGCCGAGCTGCCAATAGAGTTCCATCCCCCGACGCTTCGGGGCATCGAGCACAAAATCGATATTTTTCGTCAGATAATCCACCGCATAGGGGCGCGAGGCATATTCCGACCACGCCACAGCCTCCTGAATATGTGACGTACCGTAACGCAAGGCCTGTTCCAGCCGCTCGATTTCTTCGGCCGGTACTTCACTGCGAGCCACCCAAGCTGCAAAGGCAAACGGAAGATGGGTCATGGCCTGCCACTCCGCAGCCAAATCATACAGATAACGGAATTTCGACTCATGGGTGAACACCTTGTCACCAATGAGGATATAACCGGTTTTGCCCCCCTCCGTAAACGAATAGTCGGTCAGCGGCATCCATTGCGGCGAGATGTGCCACCGTTCGGCCGCCAAAATACGGGCTAAACGAATAGAAGTACGGGAATGGCAATCCAGCCCGATGGTCTCCAGCTCTTCGACCGGATAGTTCGATGCCAAGACAACGGTACGAACGGGGCCGTGAGCGCCGATACAGAAAGGGGTAATAATATTCAGGTCGGGGATTTCAGGAATGGCAGCCACGGGGATCAGCCCCACATTGGCTTCACCGTTGCGCAGAGCCTCGGCGCAGAGCCTCGGCGGACACAACAACAGTCCATCACGCAGTGTGCCACCTGCGCGGGAGATACCATAAATATATGGTATCGTATTGAGATACGATACGGCAACTATCCGGGTTTGCGTCATCATCCATACAGCAATCAAAATTGGTGAATACTCTTCCGGAACCTGTCGATTCCGGGCTGCCTGGCAGAACGCGCGCCGCAAGAGGGGCGCTCTCCCGCAATGCGAAGGTAAGGAAAATTTCATTTACTCGATCCCTGTCCGCTCGATTTCTTCACCATTTTTTCGTCGGCTCGTTCTCCAAACCCTCTCATTGCAAAATATTTATTGTGATACAATGCCCTTCCGATAACGACCCAAACGACTACTTGCTCTTACCGCATAGAACATTTCTCATGACGGCACTCCGAAGCCATTCCCCGTCTCCCGCCCTTGTGTACTTCACCTGTACTCGCTCCATCATACACCCCTGCACGACTATCCACAGCCATCTTCTCCAAGGCCGTAACCTGTTCTACCGGCAGCTGTAATATTTCTCAGGCTGCCTCCTCTTCGTGCACTTCGCCGATCCAATCTAAAAAATCTCCTTTATAAGCTGACCATTTGCCAAAACAAAAACTCCTTTACGTCTCTTCTTAGTCAGGGATGCCTCGCCATAAATCGGACAAAAAAACTATCTTTGTCTGACACAGGGTTTACAGGTCAGATCGATACGAGTGTGGCTTCATTCAGCCGGTTACCTATCGACATACAGCCCATTTCGATCCAACCCGCCTAACCCACGTAGCTCCGAAAAGTCCAAAAGTGATGAACCGATTTCACCACCACCTAATACTGGGAATACTCGTTGGCATCCTGTCCCTATACGGCAGCACATCGCTCTTTGCCCTGCCCTCGATCTTCCCATCACCCAATTCCGCCACAACCGAAACTTACTTCGGCGACGCTGCCGCCCCTATACCAGCCCGTCCATTGGCGGCTGTTACAACCACCCCGCAGGATCAAGACAACAAAATACAATCCGTTGACTCATCCTCCACTTCCAATACAACGGTCGCAGCAGAGGCGGCACAGACGCTGAACACCTCTCAGCATGATAACCACACACTGCCCGGAACAGTCATCCCCTCCGGTAGTGATTGCCGGGTTTATACCTTCCCGATCGATGGAGACATCATGCCGGCCCAACAGCGGTTAGTGACCAAATGTCTGGCGGAAGCTCGCGAACAAAAGGCCGACCTGGTTGTCATCCGCATGAACACCTATGGCGGACTGGTCAATGTGGCCGATTCGATCCGCACGATGATCCTCAATTACCCCATTCCAATCTGGGTATACATCGACAATCAGGCAGCATCGGCCGGAGCGTTGATTGCGCTGGCAGCCGACCGGATCTATATGCGGCCGGGTGGTAGCATCGGAGCGGCCTCGGTGGTCGATCAAAACGGGAGGCCAATGCCGGACAAATTCCAGAGTTTTATGCGGGCCACCATGCGCGCCACGGCCGAATCACACGGGAAGGTGATCGACCGCATTGAAAACGGTGATACCATTCGCCGCTGGTGGCGCGACCCACAACTGGCCGAAGCGATGGTGGGACGCACCCTGGCAGACAGCACAACCGTCAACGTGCTCACCTTTACCGCCTCCGAAGCGGTCCAAAACCATTTCAGCGAAGGCACAGCCTCCTCACTGGACGAAGCACTTGCTCAGGGAGCTGTCACAACATACACCTTAACCGAATACCGCCCCACGACACTGGACCGTCTATTGGCATGGCTGATGAATCCAGTCGTACAGGGCATTTTCGTCATGATGATTGTCGGAGGCATCTATTTTGAGCTGCAGTCACCCGGCATCGGGTTCGCCTTGGTGGTCGCCATTCTTGGGGCAGTGCTCTATTTCGCACCGCTCTACCTCGAAGGAGTGGCCCAAAATTGGGAGCTTATTCTGTTCATTATCGGGCTCGTTCTCTTGGCCGTCGAGATTTTTGTACTGCCGGGCTTCGGCATTGCCGGGATTGCGGGAATCGTTGCCATTGTCTTAGGTCTCTCCTTCGCAGCCATTGACAACGACCTGTTACGCCATCTGCCCACCGGAGAAATTACCATCGGCTGGATTCTGCAACCTATCCTGGTAGTCATTATCGCCACAACGGCAGCCTTGGTTGGAGGGCTGCTGCTCAGCAAACGTTTTCTGACCGGCACGACCCCGCTGCAACGCAAGGTGGTGTTAACCGCCGAGATGGATCCGAAACAGGGCTATGTCAGCCATCCATCGGTCGCATCGGATCTGGTCGGTCGGACGGCACGAGTTGCAGCCGTGCTTCGTCCATCGGGCAGGATCAGTCTCGACGGGACCTATTACGATGCTATTGCCGAAGAGGGGCAATTCATTCCCCGGGGCAGGCAGGTAACCATTACCCGCTTTGAAGGGGGCATCGCCTACTGCACCGCCAAAGAGGAGGCGACCGATCACTAAACCAATCGTTCAATGGGGATCATACAGGGCATACGGCCAAACAGTCCCCAACAAGACATTGTGCATTGCAGCCACAAGGCCATACAAACAAAAGGCGGAGAGTCTATGATTCTCCGCCTTATTATATATTATTATACCATGGGGAACGGTGCGTGACACTGGTGATCTGGTTGGCCCGATCCCTGCCCACACGCTATGTCGGCGAATTGGGATCAACATATTGCGGATAGCCCTGTTCCAGATCTTGCAGCTCTCGCCTATACACGATTTACACTATATTCCGCACCTTCCGGCCAAACTTCGCCAGCCCCAACGCATTTTGTTGAACACCTTATCATTATTGATTGGACGCCCTGCACACAGATCCCCATTATCCTGGGAAGCGGGTAAGCACCCCTTGAGGATCGCGTATGCTCTGCTGCAACCACCGATAGAGCACCTCGTTGCGATCACGCAACGAAAGTTGCCACACCGCACGGGGCCGTGAAGTATCGAGCAGAGCCTCCCCCATCAACGGTTCATTCGTGTGCATTGCCACCCTATCTGAGCCATCCGAAGCAGCCTGTTTTTCCATTGTTCCCGACACTGGTTCTGAAGGGGCAGAGAGGAACTGAGAAGATGTCATCGGGTCCGCCGTCGCGGTAGTTCCCAATGCCCGTACCCGAGTCGAAAGCGTATAGAGCAGAATAGCTGCCGAAGCCGACACATTCAGGCTCTCAACCATGCCACACATCGGGATGCGCAAAAACTCATCGGCCTCCGCCATCACCTCGTCACTGATCCCCGAATGTTCGGTACCGAAAATAAGGGCAAACGGACCGGCCGACACATCGAACGTCTGGGGAGTCGTATCCTTGTGATGGGGCGAAGTGGCTACAATCCGATAGCCTCGCGCCCGCAACGAAGCGATCAACTCCGCTGTGGTGGGATGTTTATGAATTTCTACCCACTTATCGGTACCCCGCACGATCTGCACATTGGGTGAAAAGTGGCACAACTCCTCGACCGCATGCAGCTCCTGCACACCAAACGCTTCACAATTGCGTACCAGCGCACTGGCATTCTGTGGATGGAACGTATTCTCCATACAGATGGTCATGTAACGGGTACGTTGTTCGACCGTCCGACAGAGGGTTCGGTAACGTTCAGGCAACATGAAACCCGAAAGATATTCGATCCTCCGGGCCAACATTGTATCTGAGAATGCCGAACTATCTTCTATATTTTTCATCGTCTTCGAGCAGTTTGAGATAACTTTCATAACGTGATGGGCTCACCTCGCCCCGTTCGAGAGCCTGCTTGACCGCACAGCCCGGTTCGTGGGTATGGGTACAGTTATAATAGGCACATTGAGGAGCCAAATGGAACAGCTCCGGAAAATAACGGGCAATCTCCGCCCCTTCGAGATCGATCAGACCGAACCCTTTGATGCCCGGCGTATCGATCAACCAACCGCCATCCTCCAACGGATACATCTCCGAAAAGGTGGTGGTATGTTTTCCTTTATGATGGACATCGGAGACCTCACCGACCCGTACATCCAACGTCGGATCGATGGCCCGAATCAGCGTCGATTTACCCACTCCGGAGTTTCCGGACAGAAGATTCACATTGCCCCGTAACAATTTGCGAAGCGGATCAAGCCCCTCGCCAACAGACACACCGACCTCCAGTCCGCAGGCCCTTCCCGACCGAGAGCTTCCGTCTCCGAAATCGCGGCCCGCCCAAAACTGCAACATATCGCCACGTGCCGCCGCCATTTCGATCACGTCATACCCCGCATGGGTATAGGTGGCAATAAATGCATCGCGTTGTTGTTCCAATTCCGGGGTATTATAAAGGTCACTTTTATTGAGCAGAATGGTCACCGGAATGTGATAAGCCTCGGCGGTCACCAAAAAACGGTCGATAAATTCATTGTTGGTTGTCGGATAGACCAATGACACCACCAAAAAAGCCCGATCAATATTGGCCGCAATAATGTGCGACTCCTTGGAGAGGTTCGATGCGCGACGGATAATGTAGTTGCGGCGGGGATGCAGGGCCACGATCGTACCGGTCATCCGAGTGGCCGGAGCAGCTGGGGCACCTGAGCCAAGCGCCTCTGTCTCTGCTTTGTCAGAAGATAACTGTGCTGAGGCAATAGACCGATCTTCTCCAACGGTCGTCTCTGAGGCTGTTTCGTTCGACTGTATCTCATTCTTGTTCGATGCGTCATCGGCTGACACTGTAGAGGCTTGATCACCGGTCAACACCTCCGGCTCATAATCGACAATATCGCCCACAACCACCGGACTGGTCGAACGGCTACCGCTTAAACGTAACTTGCCACGCAACCGTGCCTCAACCGTAGCTTTCGATGCCAAATCGTGCAACGTGTAGCAACTGCCCGTCGCTTTGATCACAATGGCTGTATGCATCTGTTTTTCACTTATCATCTTCTCTTCTATTTCCTTCGTTAGGTCATTATGCCACCATCCATCGAGGCGGTTTGGCGCACCACTCCAACAACTTCAAGCCCAAAAACGCTCATCTCGCATCGATCCATTTCATCGCTCCCCGTATCAGAGTCTGTTCTCCGATCACGATCAACGCCCTACGCACGATCTCAGTCCAATCGATCGATGGCCCACTCGTGCAGGCACACATCGAATCTTTTGGGTCACTGTGACAGGAAAATCATTCCAGCACCTGATCCCGCAGCTCTTGCAAATAGGGAAACACCAACTCTCCCACCTCCTTAATCGGTCGGTAGAGCCAGGACTTTTCGATTCCCTTTCCGGAGGTCCAGTGGCGGACCAGATTGGCCGATTCGTAGGTAGAGACCAACACATAGAGCAGAAGAGCCACCTTAACTACACCCAACAACAGACCGCCGATACGGTCGAACGTGCCCAGTCCAGCAAAGCGGAACATTCCGCGCAGCAGTCGTCCGGCAATCGCCAAAAGGATGACGACAACCACGAAAATCAACAAAAAACCGGCCACCTGCCCCAACGTATCTTCAGCACCGATCCAACGTCCGACCGGTTCGCTATAGTGCCACGCCAAATAACCTCCAAGGAGCAATCCGATGATGCCGGACAGTTGTACGATAATTCCGTTGCTCCATCCGCGCCAGGCTCCGTACAGGAGCAATATGCCACATACAATGTCAAAAGAGGTCATTATTATTACCGGTCTCTTCTTGTTTTGCCGTACCGATCGGTCCGAAAATTGGATACATCCCTCAGCAAATCCACATTAAACAAACTGAGAACAATATTCCAACCGATATCTTGCTCTTCACCCTATGAATATCCGATACTATTCTTTCAAGGAAAGAGTCCCTTTCGAACGATCTATACCGAAACAACAATCACTAAAGCTGCGAAGCAAAATTTGTTACGAATATAGCGATTTATTTTCTTTTCACTATTTTTGTAAAGGGAATCGTTTGGCCTTGCTGCGCCTAACAAATAGATTGAAACCATTCCCGCATACAATCCTGTAATAAGCTCCGATTATACTGTTTTTCAATCTCTTTACACGAGAATCAAAATCAGCTGATCGGATGATCCAATATCGTTTCTTATGAGATTCTCAATGAAAAGCGTGTTGAGTCTTGCGTTACTGCTGGCAGCTATTCTCGGTGGCAGCACACAGATGCAAGCTCGTGAAGTGATCAACATCAACCGTAACTGGCGTTTCTTCAGCAACAGCCACACCAGCGACAACGCCACTGCCGTCAACCTGCCGCACACCTGGAACCGCGACGCCATCGGCGGCCACTCAGACTACTACAGAGGAGTCGGCAACTACCTCAAAGAGATCAAAATTCCCGAAGCATGGCGAGGCAAACGGGTCTTCATCCGCTTCGGAGCAGGCGGCACGGTTGCCAGTCTGGTCGTAAATGGTCGCAACGTCGGTGAGCATCGCGGAGGTTACACCGCCTTCACCTTCGAACTGACTCCCTACCTCCGTTTCGGAGAGACCAACTCCATCTGGGTAGTGGTGAACAATGCTCCTCAAATGGATGTATTGCCAACAGCCGGAGACCACAACGTTTACGGAGGATTATACCGTAACGTCGATCTGATTGTAACCGAACCTTCATTGATTCGCGCCACAGAAGGTGGCATTCGTCTCGTTCAAAAATATGTCTCCACGGAACGGGCCGCCGTTGATGCCAATATCCGTATTGACGGACAACCCAACCACAACCTGCTGGTCAATCTGGCGGTCACCACCCCCAGACTCGATACCATCTTTTTCCAGGCTTCGCGCTTCCGGGTTCCCGAAAACGGAACAGGATCCGTCTCTATCCCGATTGAACTGGAATCTCCCACCCTATGGGATGGAGTCGAGAATCCCTACCTTTATAATGTAATTGTCAAACTTACGGACGGTGACTTCACGTGTGACTCCCTGAGTGTTCCGATGGGGCTGCGCTCCTTCTCGGTCGATCCGCAGGGCGGTTTCAAGCTCAACGGACGTCCCATGCAGTTGCATGGCGTTGTCTACTATGAGGATCGTGCCAATGTGGGCCCGGCACTCACCTCCTACCAAATCAAAGAGGATGTCGATTACATGATCGAGATGGGAGTCAATGCGGTACGCACCGCTCCAGGCCCCCACTCACAAGCCTTCTACGACGAGTGCGATCGCCGAGGGTTGATCGTATGGTGTGATTTGCCGTTTGTCGGGCCAGCCTACCTGACCGACCGGGGCTACATCAATACCGAATCATTCCGAGCCAACGGCCTTCAACAGCTGCGTGAAATGATCGCCCAATACGGCAACCACCCCTCTATCGCCATGTGGGGACTCTTCAATGACCAGAATATGCGGGGCGACGATCCTATCCCCTTTATCCGCGAATTGAACGCCCTGGCTCGGAGCGAAGACCCGACTCGTATGACTGTCGGCACCAGCAACCAGGACGGCCAGATGAACTTCATCACCCAGATGATTGCGTGGGACCATATCTTGGGGTGGAAAGAGGGACTTCCCTCTGACATTTCGATCTGGCTGAAACAGTTGCAAAGCAACTGGAGCAACCTCAACTCTGGACTCTGCTACGGAGCAGGAGCCAGCATTTACCACCAGGAGGATTCGCTCTACCGGCCCGATTACATGGGGAACTGGCACCCCGAACGGTGGCAAAGTTATCTGCACGAACAGTACTATACTTTTGTGAAGGATGCGCCGTTCCTTTGGGGAGTCTTTATCGCCAACATGTTCGATTATGGAGCTGCGGATCGCGAATGGGGCGATGGCACCGGAGTCGATGACCGTGGATTGGTCACCTTCGATCGTAAATATCGCAAGGATGCATTCTACTTCTACAAAGCCAACTGGAATCCGGATGAGCCGTTCGTATATATTGCTGAACGGCGTTGGCATCGCCGTGCCAACCTGGAACAGACCCTCAAGGTTTATTCGAATGCTCCGGAGGTTGAGCTCTTTGTCAACGGAGTTTCGATGGGCACTCGAACAGGGGTCAATGGGGTCTTCACCTGGGAGAAGGTTACTCTGAAAGAGGGGCTCAACAACATCGAGGCGCGCAGCGATTCGGGTATCGACTACACCCAGATCGAAATCGTCGAGGACAAAATTCACCACGGGATCATTTAATACCCCCGGTTTTTGTCTCTGAACATACCCTATGTCTCCCCAGCAGCCGATTTTTGCCACAACCACCGACCGAAGGCAATAGAGGATAAAGGCAGGAAAAGTGTCATTTGTGCCTACACGTTCCACAGGAGGAGGCGAGCAGCAATGTGTTCGCGTGCCCAAAACGGCAGAACGAACAAATTGTCGTAGTCACGAAAGCAAATAGGGATGGCAGAGCCATCCGGACATCGGCACAGCAGATGCAGGGGCACAAAGAAGATCGAGCAACAGAGATGCAAGTGTTGTACCCAAGACGAGATAGGGTGGGAATGCAGCAACTACGTTGCTATTAAATAAAATACGCCCCCCATAAGGTTTCTCAGAAAACGTCGTTATTCCCTCTCCCTGTCACCACTACTAGTAAACAGTAAAAACATCTGCCAGCGATCTGTTAAATTAAGTACAATAAAATACCTCTTGACTGATCAGCCGGCACACCCTCAATAAAAATGCGGACAAACGTGCTACCCGAATACAAATGCAATTGTCTGCCCCCGCGGTACCGTGCAAGTAACACTGCCGCCTTGTAAACGTTCAAATCGCTATGACAGAACAGACCATTCCCATTCCACCCGATACCCAATATTTTACGCCGGACAAACCGTTTCGTCTCGAATGTGGAGCCGAGATTCCGCTCCGTATCGCATACCACACCTACGGCACCTATACAGGTGATAACGTTTTGTGGGTTTGCCACGCCCTGACCGCCAACTCCGAGGTGGCTGACTGGTGGCCTCACACCGTCGAAAAGGGCAAATTTCTCGACCCGGAGCGGTGGTTTACCGTCTGCGCAAACATCATCGGCTCCTGCTACGGCACGACCGGTCCCACCAGCATCAACCCGGCTACCGGAGAGCCCTATTACGACAGCTTTCCTCTGGTAACCGTACGCGACATGGCACGTGCCCACCTGCTGTTGGCCGACCATCTCGGCATCCGACAGGCCCAAGCCATTATCGGCAGTTCGATCGGCGGATTTCAGGCGTTGGAGATGGCTTTGGAACGTCCTAGCTTTGCCCGCAAACTGATTCTGATCGCCACCGCAGCAAAGGCCCAACCGTGGGCGATCGCTGCCGACGAAGCGCAACGCATGGCGCTCGAAGCCGACGGAACCTACGGGCAGCACACCCCCGAAGCCGGACGCAAAGGGATCGAAGCAGCCCGAGCCATCGGTTTGCTGACCTATCGCGGTTCAGCAGCCTATAACGCGACCCAGCAGGAGCACGATAACCCGGACAAAACATATGGATTCCGGGCCTGCTCCTATCAACGGCACCAGGGGCTGAAACTGAGTCGGCGATTCGATCTCTACTCCTACCTGCGTATCACCGAAGCCTTCGACTCGCACAATGTCGGTCGGGGACGGGGCGGTGTAGAACAGGCTCTGCAAAGCATCCAGGCCCAAACATTGGTAGTCGGAATTACCTCGGATATTATCCTCCCGGTCACCGAACAGGTAATCCTGTGGAAGAATATTCCCGACAGTCGTATGGAGCTGATTGTGTCGGAGTTCGGGCACGACGGGTTCCTGGTCGAACATGCCAAACTCGATGCCCTGCTGCGCCCCTTTATCGAATGTTGACAAATTGCCGTCAGCCCGCGTTTTTTCACATAAATTTCAATATCTTTGTGAACGGTTTCACTTCGCTGAACTGCGACTACCGCCCCACACAGATCGAATTGCTACCCAGAGAGACGCAAAGAGTTTGAGGCGATCGGCTTTAGACAATTGGAGACCAAAATAGATGAATGGCATCCCTGTCTTTAGGAAGAAATAATTCGTCTAACATTTGGCAAGCCATTTGTGCTTAAACAGGCAATTGAAGGGGGAGCACCGCCCCAACATAAGGACGCAGGCTATTCGCAGAGACGTGCAGTGATCCATTTCAGACCATTCGATCACGTGTGGGAGGTTAATAGAGGTTCCTTGCGACAGCAAAGCCTGACATGAAGCCTATCTGCCAGAGAGCAGCAAGAGAATAAACTTCATACGGCCCTGACACTCCGACACTCAATCAATAAAAACTTGGTCTGAACTGTTCCACAACAAAAAGAGCAAAAGAGATACCGATGAAATTTTCCAATTCGTTAAATGTTCTCCTGCTGGGATCCGGAGGTCGTGAACACGCCTTCGCCCGCAAAATCGCTGAGAGCCCCAGCGTAGTTAAACTTTTCATCGCTCCGGGCAATGCCGGCACGGCACAGTGTGGCACCAACGTCGACATCAACCCGAACAACTTCGGTTCTGTCAAACAGTTCGTCCTGACGAACAACATCAACCTCGTGGTTGTGGGTCCCGAAGAGCCACTGGTACGGGGCATCTCCGACTTCTTCCACGAAGACAATCAGATCAGCAACATTCCGGTGATCGGTCCATCGTTGGCCGGAGCTCGACTCGAGGGAAGCAAGGAGTTTGCCAAAGCCTTCATGATGCGTCACGGTGTCCCGACGGCTCAGTACAAAAGTTTCAACAAAAATACGATCGAAGAGGCCAACGCCTTCATCGATACGCTTTCAGCTCCTTATGTGCTGAAGGCAGACGGTCTGGCCGCCGGCAAGGGGGTTGTGATCCTCAACGATGCCGCTGCAGCCAAAGCTGAACTGGCCGAGATGTTCTCCGGCAAGTTCGGCCAGGCTGGAAATACCGTCGTGATCGAAGAGTTCCTCAGCGGAATCGAATGTTCAGTATTTGTCGCTACCGATGGCAAACACTACAAGATCCTTCCTGTAGCCAAAGATTACAAACGCATCGGAGAGGGTGATACCGGTCCCAATACCGGAGGTATGGGTGCCGTTTCTCCGGTTCCTTTTGCTGATGAAACTTTCATGCAGAAGGTCGAAGAGCGAATTGTCCGTCCGACCGTCGAAGGGCTGCAAGAGGAGAAAATTCCCTACAAAGGGTTTATCTTCATTGGATTGATGAATGTAGCCGGAGATCCCTACGTGATCGAATACAACGTTCGCATGGGTGACCCCGAAACCGAAGTGGTCTTCCCGCGGATCACCTCCGACCTGATCTCCATGTTCGAAGGGATGGCTTACGGCCGCCTCGATCAATACGAACTGACCGTGGCCCCTGAAACCGCAGTGACCGTCGTCTGTGTTTCGGGCGGTTATCCCGGAGAGTACACCAAAGGGATGGAGATTTCAGGGCTGGATCAGCAGACCGACAGCATTATCTACCACGCAGGGACATCGGCCAAAGGAGGCAAGGTGTTCACCTCAGGAGGTCGTGTATTGGCTGTCACCTCATTGGGTGATTCGATCGCTTCGGCACTGCAGCGCTCCTACAAAACAATCGAAGGCATCCACTTCGAAGGGATGAATTTCCGGCACGACATCGGTCAGGACCTGATCAAACTGCTGTAAAAGCAGGGGTTCGCCGACTGCTGCAACCATACAAGCAAAGAGGTAGAACATCCCAATGCATCTACCTCTTTTTTTATACCTCAGATCCGTATAGTCCGTCATGTAACCGTTGTCACACCCGCCATGAAAGTGGATATCACCAGACAAAGCCTCACCGTCACGATGTTGATCTTCATCGTGCTGTGCGGTGTGGTGTGGGAGCGATACAGCCAATTTCCCATTGTAGCCTCCCTGGCCCCAGCCTCCCAAATGCCACTGGGAACCCGGCTCAATAGCGTCGGACAAAGTCTGCACCCCGTTTGGCAGAATCTGGCAGCCCTGCTGCTGATCTTTATCGGTGGGTTTAAAATTACCCGGCTCGTCGCACGCAACATGATCCTGCTGGAGCGTACCTACATGCCGCTGATCATCTTTATTTTAGTTGGTTGCGGCAGCTGGTATGACCCAGCCTCACTCGATATTTATGTCACAGCACTGCTGATGATCGGATCGTTTCGTCAAACCATCAAATCATTTCGCCGCGAAACCGCCTACGCCTATACATTTAACGCAGCCCTGCTTTTAGGATTATCAATATTGATCTACGCCCCCACAGCAATTTACGTACTGCTGCTGCCCATCGCCCATATTCTTTTCATGAAACGATGGCGGGAGTGGATCATCACGCTGGGAGGTGTGCTGCTTCCAATCTGCCTCTATGGATATATTCGCTGGGGAATGGGAAATTCGTTTCTGGAACCGTTCCAACAATTTTGGGAGGCCTTTATGGCCAACTGGTCTACTCCGGGATTTATCGAACAGTGGCGCAATCCCCTACTCTGGCTGCATTGGGCCCTGCTGATCACCCTGACCGTCTGGTCACTGATCGCTTTCACCAAGCAGATCCACTCCATGCGGACCCGCCCGTACAAATCTTACCTCTATTTTATCTGGATCCTGCTCTTCTCGCTCGTTCCGCTCACCCCTCCGGGGCTCTCAATCAAAACCATGATGCTGATCGCCATCCCGATGGCTGTCATCATCCCGACCTGCTTCAACCGCAAAGAGAGCCATTGGCTCGAAACTCTTTACCTACTGCTACTGGTTGATTTTATCCTGTACCATCTACTGCCCTTCAGCCTGTAAACCCATAGGGCCCCATGGATACGCCAGCCTTATCCATAGGCATAGAGTTGCTTAATTGAAATAGTACCCTGCTACGGGGCAAGCGACAGATCACTTCTCCACTGCAGGACGGATCACCCGCAACGCCGCATGCTCACAGGTAATATGTACCGGGAAGTTGGGGCCGGGCTGTCCGTCAATATCGGTTGTTTCATCGCGCCGCAACGGACAATCGACCACAAAATCGTCACTCTTGAAATGAAATACACCAGCCGGATAATCTTCGGGCTGCATGCGCACCAGACGCGCATTCTGCCGGATAAAATGGAAAATGGTGCGTAACGTATCGATCGGGCTGTCCCCCTTCACCACCAAAACATCCAGCAAACCGTCATCAATCTCTGCGTTGAAGGCAAAACGCATCCGCCCCGCCGTACGGCCATTGAACACAAAGAATATCAGGGAGGTACCATCAAAATTGGCCTCTTTGGAGCGGATCGAAATGTTCATTTTGCGAAAGTTAGGCAACTCACCCAGCCCACTGACATAATAGGCCAGCTTACCAAAATTGTTTTTCAACACGGTTGGGGTCTTCTGAGAGACATCCGTGAAGAGTCCACAACTGAACACATTCACGAAATACTCCCCATTGGCGACTCCCAAATCGACACGATGCTCCTCTCCGCCCAGAATGGCGTGACAGGCCTGATTGATATCGGTCGGCATCCCGAGCATGCCGGCAAAATCATTGGCGGTTCCGGTCGAAAGCACCGCAACCGGAATATCGATTCCCGAACGCTTCATCACCCCCACCACATAGTTGACCGTACCGTCTCCGCCCGCTATCAGGACGTGCCGAAAACCATAACCCAACAGCTCAACCAATGCCTTCTCCTCTTCCGGCTTGAAAGCAAGACGATAAGGCACAACCATATACCCGTGCTGCTGATAGATCATCACAATCGTATCGAGCCACTCGGTAATCACCGTCTCCCCGGCAGTCGGGTTATATAAAAAGCAAACTGGTTTCATCTCCTCATCTATTTTCAAATCAACAAACCAACGGGGCTTTCTTCTTTCGAGCTGTCCGACAGGCCTTCACAAGATGAACAACCAATCTTCCAACTGCCCCTTGCATGCCGCATCAGTCTCCCTCATCGATTCTCTTCGCAGAATTCTTCTTATCCATTCAATCCTTATGTCCTTTCCCTAAAACACATACATGTATCAAAAAAGGTTCTGCGGCAGGAGGCGTACTGCATTTCCGCTACTTCAACACCAGGGCATTCATTCCCGGAGTCATATAGGTCCGATAGGCGCCTGACTCATCCGACCACACCAAATAGGCCTGAAGTTCAGGATGCTGCTCCAGAAAACGCACACTCTCCTCCAATCCGAGGATCATGCATAACGTGCCATAAGCATCGGCCTGTGCCGACGTGGGAGCCACCACGGTTGCCGAAAGCAAATTGCTCACCACAGGACGACCGCTCCGGGCATCAACCGTATGGACAATTTTACGGCCCAAGCTGTCGGTATAGAATTTTCGATAGTTTCCCGAGGTGGCCAACCCGCAATCGGTAATGCCAATCCGCACCTGCAACTGGGCTCCGGGAGTCATATTCCCCTCAACCGGCTTGTCGATGCCTACCCGCCAGGGCTTGCCTTGCGCATTGTACCCACGAGCAAAAATTTCACCCCCAACCTCAACCAAATAATCGGTCCGTCCTAAGGAGTCAAGCCATCGGGCCAAATAATCGACCGTTGCACCTTGAGCAATCGAGTTGAGATCGATCCGCATATCGGGGTGACCTCTCTTCAAACGCCCCTGCTCCACCGAAAGCTTTTGGTAACCGACCCGCTCCAACAGCGAATCGATATTGGGATTTTGCGTCGGTTTCCCTCCCGTAAAGCCATACGCCTCCGTCAAAGAACCAATCGTAATGTCGTACCGGCCATCACTTTCACGACTGATCGAATCGGCCAAACGGATGCAAGAGGCTATAAAGCGATCCACCGTATCGGTCTCTCCACGGTTGATCCGGCTCAATAACGAAACCGGATTGTACAACGACATCGAATTGTCAATCTCACTTAACAACGAATCGATCTGACGTTTTAAGCCATAACTGGTGCTATCCCCCACCAGAACCACATGGTAGGTGCCCCCTTGGGCATATCCGTCGATCACCGTCTGCAAACGTTGTTGCGGCTGCTGACGGCAACCGGTCAGAGCGACAAACAATCCGGCCCACAATAACAGCCCGATAACTCCAAAATATCTTGTGTTTTCTTTTAACATCTCCTCTTGTTTTCCAGTTACAAACCGGGTAATCCGTCTCACAACCGTTCCGATAATCTTCCTCCGATTGTGCTGTGACGAACAAAAGCCCTCCAACTACTGTCTTCGCGACCCTGCTCCTCGCCACGTTACACAAAGATCGCGCAAAGATAGCAAAAAGGCGTTTCGGCCCATCCGTTGCAATCCCATACTCACACCCTGCGTTCCCTTCAAGAATCGAGAAACACCTCCAGTTCATTCTTCGAAAGCATTTAGTTACATAGAAATCCTGCTAAGAGTAGGGTTTCATGGATCTATGCAACCAATCGCTGCAGCACGTTTCTGTGCCCTACGCACTGGAGCAGCATTATTTTACCTCATGATCATCCTCACAGACAACGTCCATATTTCAAATATAAGAAAATATCGATAAAGTCACTACCCGATAGGAGGTTGCGGAAACAACTCGAGAAGAAACGGACAAATCCGGTTATTTTTTCTTATTTTGCATCGCTATGAAAACAAGCCTGACCTTTCCACTGAACGCCCCGATTCCCATCACGCTGCCCCGTTGCATGGAGCAGGAGGTCGAAGCCATTCTTGCGCTGCTCGACGAAGGGGCCCCGGTAATCCATATCCGCAAACCCGAAGCCACCCCTGCCGAACTCGAACGTTTATTTAGACAATTACAACTGGCCGGGGCCGACATGCAACGACTCACGCTGCATCACCATACCGCACTGGCCCAGCGTTACACTCTGGGAGGCATTCACCTGCGGGAAGAGGCTCTGCAAGCCCTGCAACTTGCCCCATCCTCTCCTCAAGTCTCCTGCCAGGAATTGCCATCGGAGCGTGCATCCACCTCAAATCATCTACCGCCCCTCCCTGCACCATCGTCCCATACAGCCGCCTCTGCAACCGACCGTCCACAACACATTGAAGAGCTGCGCATCAGCGCCCCGGCGCACGGTTGGGAAGAGGCACGTCGATTGGCCACCCATTGCGACTATGTTCTGCTCAGCCCTCTCTTCGATTCGGTATCAAAATCCGGATATCGGGGTGCAATCGATCCGGCTGAAGCCTGCCGCCTCTTACGCAAGAAAAGTGGCGGAAACTGGATCGCTCTGGGAGGAATCACGCCGCAGAATATTGCATTGGCCCGGGCCGCTGCCATTGATGGAGCAGCCGCCATCGGTTCGATCTGGAAGCTCGACACATCCGGAGCAATTGACATTGCCCAGACCCGACAAGCCTACCAAATTCTGACACGTCGTTGGCAGGCCGCTGGAGGCACGTTGCAATTCATCTCGGACGGGAATCTCGCGACGGCCGAAGCCTACCTGAAGGGAGGCGGGCGATGGGTACAACTCCGCATGAAAGAGACCTCAGCCGAAACAATCATCGCCCACGGCAAAGCCCTGCTGCCCTTGTGCCATCGGCATGGAGCTCTCCTGATTGTGAATGACGATCCCCGGATAGCTGCTGCGATCGGAGCGGATGGAGTACACCTCGGACAGAGCGACATGGCTCCGGACGATGCCCGTCAATTGTTAGGCGAACGGGCCATCATCGGCTGCACTGCCAACACCTTTGAACAGATCGAAAAGATTGCACAAAGTTCAGCGGATTACATTGGGCTTGGGCCGTTTCGCTATACCACTACCAAAAAGAATCTGGCCCCTCTGCTCGGTATAACGGGTTATACCCGTATCATGCAACAGATGGCAACGGTCGGCATACGGTTACCCCTGGTAGCAATTGGAGGAATCACCGTAGAGGATGTTCCGCAGATCATGGCTTGTGGTGTCAACGGGCTGGCAATCAGCGGATCCATCTCACATGCCGCCGATGTCACCTCGACAACCGCACAATTTGTAATGTCCATCGCCCGACACCGCACGGTCATCATGCCCGAAAGCCATGCATAAATCACCTACGAATCATTCAATGACAATTCGTTGAATCGCCACGACAACATCAATCCCCAATAAAGCATTCACCCAATAAAAATTTGATTGGCTGAATGTGTATAATAAAAATTAGTAGACACGATCCGTGAAGGAGCGGTGGAAGCGTTCCCAAAGTGTTAAAATTCAAATTCGACTTCATCCCATGAGAATATTGATTCAACGCGTTCGCGAAGCATCGGTTACGATAGACGCCCAATTGTATAGTTCGATCGGCGCCGGTCTGCTCGTACTGGTCGGTATTGAAGATGCCGACAGCAAAGAGGATGTCGCCTGGTTGTGCGGCAAACTATTAAAGCTCCGTATCTTTAACGACGATGCCGGTGTCATGAACCGTTCGGCCGAAGAGATCGGCGCCGATATTCTGATCGTCAGCCAGTTTACCCTGCATGCCTCGACCCGCAAAGGCAATCGACCCTCCTACATCCGTGCCGCCCGCCCCGAAAAGGCCATACCGCTTTATGAAGCGTTTATTGCGGCGGTCCGTCAGGGAGCAACCGGGAAAGTCGAAACGGGACGTTTCGGAGCCGACATGCAGGTGGCATTGATCAACGACGGCCCGGTCACCATCTGGATCGATTCTCAACATCGAGAGTAATTTTTTGAGTATAGACTAATGCTTTGCAAAGGGTTAACGGCATGCGATCTGCGTCCCATTACGCAGAACAGATAGATCGTAACGTACATTTATTCTGAATATCTCGCTATCTTTGCAGGAAAGTAAAGGGCACCATGCAAACGGTTCGCATTGGATTGATGCAACCCGTGATGAGCCTACGAAAACAGACAAAATCCATGACAATTGAAGAGGCACAACAACTGGTTGAAGTGTGGAGGTTGAAACAGCAGCAGGCCGGAACGGCCTGTAGTTCATCTGCCAAAACATGCTGTGAGACAGAGAAGAAATCGCAACAATCAGGCATTAAAGACACACCAGAGACTGTGTCCGCAGATAGGGATGCCCAGTTATTGCAAATGGGCCAGCAATTTTGGGTACTGCTCGACGAAGCGAACGCTCGCGGTGTAGATTTGACGACTGCTCTGACAGAAACACTCCGTCATCTCAACACCGACAACCAGTAATTTTTATTGGTTTCGGTTTTCGGTATATCGATGCGCCGGGAAGCTAACCTACCGCTGACGATTCGAGGAGAGGAGCTAAGGAGCAATATCCGCTTTGCAAAATTTGCCTCCCAACTTGCACCGCTGTATCTCACAAGAGAAACAGAGCAGACACTCCCCGGCCAACACCGAACAATTTACAATAAAGGTGACCAACATCCGTCCGAATAATCTCAGCTCACATACAACTGGGCAGGGATACTGAAGGGCACCCGTCACCTGATCAACAAGAACCACCATGAAACCCAATCTCAGACAACTCTTTTTTGAACATGTCGGACAGACCTCCGATTTCCCGATCGGCCTCGAAGTGGAGCGGGCCGAAGGGGTGTGGCTGTATGGACCCAACGGCCAACGTTGGATCGATCTGATCTCAGGCGTCTCGGTCAGCAATGTGGGGCACAACAATCCCGTTGTGGTCAATGCGATTTGTGATCAAGCACATACCTACCTGCATCTGATGGTATACGGGGAGATCATCGAATCGCCCCAGGTGCGCTACGCCACCCGTATGGCGGAACTGCTACCACCCAGTCTGCAATCAGTCTATTTTGTCAATTCGGGCAGCGAAGCGGTCGAAGGAGCTTTAAAATTGGCCAAACGCTACACCGGACGCACCGAGATGATCTCGTTCAAGAACGCCTACCACGGCAGTACGCACGGCTCCCTGAGCATGATGGGCGGAGAGGAGTATCGCAACTCGTATCGTCCTCTGCTGCCCGACACGCGCCAAATACGGTTCAATTCGCTGGAAGATCTGGCACAGATCTCCTCCCGTACGGCCTGCGTCCTGATCGAACCGGTTCAGGGAGAAGGCGGTATTCAACTGCCGGCACCCGGTTTTCTCGAGGCGCTGCGTGAACGGTGCAACCAAACAGGCGCTCTGCTGATTTTCGATGAGATCCAGACCGGCATCGGCCGCACTGGGACACTCTACTATTTCCAACAGACCGCCGTTACTCCCGATATTCTCTGTACGGCCAAAGCGTTCGGAGGGGGTATGCCGTTGGGGGCCTTTATCTCATCGGATGAGATAATGTCCACCCTCAAGACCAACCCCGTATTGGGACACATCACCACCTTCGGCGGCCATCCGGTCTGCTGCGCAGCCGGACTTGCCGCACTGGAATATCTGCTCGACAACCACCTTATGGAGCAGGCTGAAGCCAAAGGTCGGCAATACGAAGAGCGTCTGATTCAACATCCTGCCGTCAAAAGCATTCGCCGCACCGGGCTGTTGATGGCTATTGAATATGGAGATGATGCATTTTGCGAAAAGGTGGTCAAACGGGCAGTCGAAACAGGACTCTTGACCGAGTGGTTCCTCTTCTGGCCATCGGCCATGCGCATCGCACCTCCCCTGACCATTACCCCCGAGGAGATCGAAACCTCCTGCCGTATTCTGCTGGAGGCTATCGATTACGCAATCGCTCACTAATTTTATTGATATTATAAAGCGAGGAAGATACTATCACGGTATCTTCCTCGCTTTTCTTATTTCTGACCAAAGTACAAACGGATCAGGTATTCAATCTATGACGTCGATTACGGCTCCTGCCACTTGCCATCGGCTTTCAGCAGAGCCACCAGCTCGTCCAAAGCCTGATCTTGCGGGATGTTGCGACGTACGACCTCTTTGCCTCGATAGAGGGTGATGCGATGCGGACCTGCTCCCACATAGCCGTAATCGGCATCGGCCATCTCGCCCGGGCCGTTCACAATGCAACCCATCACACCGATCTTAATTCCCTTCAGATGCGAAGTGCGGGCTTTGATTGTCGCCAACGTCTTCTCCAAATCGTAGAGAGTACGTCCACAACTCGGGCAGGAGATATACTCCGCTTTTGAAATCCGGACACGAGCTGCCTGTAAAATGGCCAGACTTAATGCGTCGATTTGCTCCGGTGTGAAACCTTTATCCTCGATCCACAATCCATCGCCATAGCCGTCCACAAACAACATTCCGGTATCGGCTGCGGCCTTGATTTGCAACGATTCAAGCGAAGTTTCGGCGTAGCTGCGTTTGATGATCACGGGGTTGTGTTTGCCCAACTGCTCCATCCGCAGGAAAAAGGCCCGCTGCTCGGCAATTCCATTGCGGTTGGAGGTGGTCAGCACCACGATCCGATCGGCCGGAATCTGTTCTACGTGGTGAATGTCCGCATAGAAGACCGACTCTTGAACCGTTTCCGGAAGCTCATTCCAGATAACGGGCGGGCGCTCTCCACCCACCTCACCGACCGGCACAGAACGGCGGCGGCGATACTCGTACGGCGAATAGAACGACTCACCCGCCTCGGGGATTGGCTCATGATTTTCACGCCCGACAAAATAGTCAGCCAACTGTCGTGCAACAGGGATCTCCCGCTCGGGGGCCTCGGTCAACGAAACGCGAATGGTGTCCCCCAGCCCGTCAGCCAACAGGGCACCGATTCCCACAGCGGATTTGATTCTTCCTTCCATATCGTCTCCCGCTTCGGTGACCCCCAAATGGAGCGGATAGTCCCAGCCCCGTTCGCGCATCTCGGCTGCCAACAGTCGGTAGGCCTGTACCATTACCCGCACATTGCTCGATTTGAGAGAAACCACCACCGGATCAAAATTACGCTCGCGGCACATCTCCAGATATTCGACCGCCGAAGCGACCATCCCCTCGGGCGTATCCCCATAACGCTCCATCATCGCCGGTGACAGTGAGCCGTGATTTACTCCGATCCGCAGTGCCGTATGGTGCTCCCGACAGATCTCGATCAGTCGGTCGAACTGGCCACCTCGGTCGTTGAAATTTCCGGGATTGATGCGCACCTTCTCCACATTGGCTGCCGCAATCAGCGCCGCCTCCGGCAAAAAGTGAATATCCGCCACCAGCGGCACACCACAACCCGCTGCGCGCAGTTGACGGTGAATCTCCCCCAGATTGGTCGCTTCACGCCGTCCCTGGGCCGTCAAACGGACCAACTCGCCCCCCGCATCGGCAATACGCCGGATCTGAGCTACAGAGGCTGCCGTATCGTTGGTGTCGGTGTTGGTCATCGACTGGATCCGCACCGGATTCCCGCCACCGATCGTTACATCACCCACCGCAACCGGACGGGTCTTGGCTCGCCGGTAGGCAAAAAGCGAATCACAATATTTTTTCATGGTTTGAACTGCTTTTCTAAACTGCTAATAAAATGGCCCCGGTTATTGCTGACCCAAGTTTGGTATCCATACAAAAGTCGGAACAGCGCCAGAAGCATCCTATACTTCCAGATTCGGGGATACGCTTCACGCAAATTTAATAATTTCGACTATCTTTACATAATCGGCCCCCTACCGGACCCCCCCCCGCAACAATACACCACCCACTATGAGCCACCCTCTGGATAACGATATCAAATTTCTGACAGGCGTCGGCGAGATGCGTGCCAATTTGTTACGCTCTGAACTCGGCATTCAGACCATCGGGGATCTGCTGCGCCACTATCCGTACCGTTATCTGGACCGCAGCCGCATCTTTCGGATCGGCGAGGTGCGGGACGATTCACAAACCTATATCCAGCTGCGTGCTCGTATTACCGGGTTTCAACATGTTGGTGGAGGAAGCAAAAAACGGTTCATCGCCTTTGTCAGCGATGGGACAGGAGTCGCTGAACTGGTCTGGTTCAAAGGAATCAACTGGATCGAAAAACGGCTCGAAGTGGGACGCGAATACATCATCTTCGGACGCCCCGACTTTTTCAATGGCGTCCTGAGCCTTGTCCATCCCGAGGTGGAGTCAACCCTCAAAACCCAAAATCGTCCGGTTTCCGGTGTTCAGGGTGTCTACAGCACCACCGAAAAACTCAACAACGGCCATCTCGGGACCAAAGCGATCTATAATCTGGTTTGCAATGCTTGGGCGCTTGTCGGAGATCGTATCCCGGAGACTCTGCCTCAGAGCATTCTGGACCGTTATCATCTCGTCTCCCTGCGGGATGCCCTGCACGACATACATTTCCCGGCCAACGAAGAGAAGCTCAAAGCGGCATCGCTACGCCTCAAATTCGAAGAGCTCTTCGGGGTGCAATTGGTTATTTTGGCCGATCGTCATCGACGAGTCAATAAAAACAACGGATTTGTATTCAGCAAGGTGGATGACAAATTCAACCGTTTTTACCACGAGCGGCTCCCCTTCCCGTTGACCAATGCACAGAAGCGGGTGATTCGCGAAATCCGTCAGGATACCCGAACCGGTCACCAGATGAACCGCCTGCTGCAAGGAGATGTCGGCAGCGGCAAAACACTGGTCGCCCTGATGAGTATGCTGATCGCTGTGGACAATGGTTTTCAGGCCTGCCTGATGGCTCCGACCGAGATTCTTGCCACGCAGCACTATGCCACCGTCTCCCGGATGACCGAAGGGTTGGTGTCGGTGCGGTTGCTCACCGGATCGACTCGCCGCAAAGAGCGTGAAGAGATCAACCAGGCACTGCTCGACGGCTCTTGCGACATTCTGATCGGTACTCATGCCCTGATCGAAGATAACGTCCGCTTCCGCAATCTCGGGTTTGTGGTCATCGACGAACAGCACCGTTTCGGCGTCGAACAGCGGGCCAAACTCTGGCTCAAAAATGTCTCTCCACCCCACGTGCTGGTCATGACCGCAACGCCCATTCCCCGAACATTGGCCATGACCCTCTACGGCGATCTGGATGTCTCCGTGATCGATGAGCTGCCCCCCGGACGCAAACCGATCCGGACCCTCCACTACCACGACTCGCATCGGCTCCGGGTCTTCGGCTTCATGCGCGAAGAGATCCGGAAAGGGCGTCAGGTCTATATTGTCTATCCGTTGATCAAAGAGTCGGAGAAGATGGACTACAAAGACCTCGAGGATGGCTACGCGGGGATTACGCAGGCCTTTCCTCCGCCTGAATACGTAACGGTGGTGGTGCATGGCAAGATGAAGCCTGCTGACAAGGAGTATGGGATGAACCTCTTTAAACAGGGGGTAGCTCAGATTATGGTGGCCACCTCGGTGATCGAGGTTGGTGTGGACGTTCCCAACGCCTCGATCATGGTGATCGAGAGTGCCGAACGGTTCGGGCTCTCTCAACTTCACCAGTTGCGGGGACGTGTAGGACGCGGGGCAGAACAGTCCTACTGCATCCTGATGAGCGGCGACAAACTCTCGGCCGAATCCCGCAAACGTCTGGGGGCAATGGTCGCCACCAACGACGGATTCGAGCTGGCAGAACTCGATCTGCAACTGCGAGGTCCCGGCGATATGAACGGTACCCAACAGAGCGGTTTGGCCTTCGACCTGAAGATTGCCAGCCTCGGCAAAGATGGGCAGATCCTGACTCTGGCCCGCGAAGCTGCCGAGCAGATCCTCAACGATGATCCGACACTCTCCAAACCCGAAAATCGACTGCTGCACGAACTGGCAGAACGTTATCGCCCCGAAAAAAAGTTGGATTTCAGTATGATTTCATAACTTTGGGACATATTTTGCGTTATACATATAACCAGACTTCATAACCACGACCCAACCGGCAATCGGGATAATCCTTTTGGGGTTCTATTCCAATCCTCGGTTCCGCCTCCAAAACGCAAACCATGACAAGAAAAACCATCATATTCTCTCTGTTGAGCAGCAGTTTCGCACTGCTGGCCGGAGTGGGTCTGGCCCGAGAACACTATATCGTAACAGACTCAACTGTTGGAAAAGATGTTATCACAGAGAATAGCATCTCCGAAAGTGATCTTCCTGCACAATCCACCCCATCAAAGAGTCCAAAAGCAAAAACAGCAGTCTTTGCCCACGGTGAGAAGTTGACCTACGTGGTCAGCTACAAGGCCGGTATCAATACCGATGTGGCTGAAGTGAATTTCATCACGCGCGAAACAACATTCAATGGCGTGAAAGCCTTCCAAATTGATGCTAACGGCCGCGTATATCCCTTCTTCCGCTGGTTCTTCGACCTGAACGACTCCTACTACTGCACGCTCGACCAAGCGACCCTCCGTCCGCTGGAACTTCGCTCCGAAATCAGTGAAGGGAAATACCGTACCTCCAGTAAATTTACCTACAACTGGAAAACCAAACAGGTCCACACCTGGTTCCGAAACCACAAACGAGAGACAGCAACCGTCAAAACCATGCCTCTCAGCAATGTAAGCTATGACGCTGTTGCCCTCTTCTTCAATCTGCGCTGCGAAGATGCCAACGTCTTCAAAATCGGAGAGGTTCATACGCTCGAAATGGTGCTTTCGGACACCATCCGCAAAATCAACTTTCATTTGGCAGCCCGCGAAATCCGAAATATCAAAGGGCTCGGAAAATTCCGGACCCTCAAATTCGTATGCGAACTGGCCACCTCCTCGGGCGAATCATTCAAAGATGGATCGGAATTTACCATCTGGATCTCCGACGACCGAAACAAAATTCCCCTCTACCTCGAATCCCCGATTCGGGTCGGCTCGGTCCGGGTACGCCTGCTGAACACCAGCAACCTCAAATACCCATTTTCAAGCAAAATCAAATAACGGACTGCAAGTTAACGACAAACATACCGTCGCTGTCTTCGCATCCCAACAAACGCCACAATACAAACATCATCTCGATTCACCCAAAAAATTTACTCCACCACCAAACACCACACAACCATTTTGCAATACTTTGCGGTGATCAAAAGACCGCTATAAGCCCTCAGAGCCACCCCAAAACATACCTGAATACAACTTTTACATACATTCACCCCAACTCTGAGGCAAAATTCTGTGTAAGAACACACATTTTATTCACATTCTGTTATCTTTGTACCATGGATTTCATGGTCGGAAAGTAACTCGACCGCTGAACTTACTGTGATGGACAATTACAACAACTACCAACAGGATTACAACCAGGGATACAACAACCAAGGATACGATCCCTATGGCGGTTATCCGCAGCAGCCCCAGCAAAAATCAATCAAGGGGCTCAAAATCATGATTATTATTCTGGCTGTCATTCTCGGCGCCCTCTCCGTACTCTACTTCACCCAAACCAAACAGATGAAGGCCGAATACGAAGAGGCTCGTGATACCCTGACAGCACGTCTGACCACCATGCTGGCCAATTACGATACCCTGCGTACCGAAAACGATACCCTCGCCCAGCATCTGACCGACGAACGTTTCAAAGCAGATTCCCTGCTCGAAACCTTGAAAAACGAACGGAATCTGACCCGACGCAAGATTAAAGACTACGAAAAACGACTCAGCTATATGCGAACCGTCATGGAGGGCTACATCCACCAGATCGACTCGCTCAACACCCTGAACCAAAAGCTGGTCAATGAAAATATCTCCTACCGCAAAGAGATCACCTCAGCCCGCCTGAGAGCCGATATGGCCGAAGAGAAGGCACAAGAGCTCTCTTCCAAAGTGCAAAAAGGTGCCGTCATCCGCGCCCGGAACATCGCACTGGTCGCCCTGAATCAAAGCGATAAGGTGGTGACCCGCGTGGCACGTGCCGCACGTCTCCGCGTCGATTTCGTCCTCGTCGGTAACGAGCTCTCTCAACCCGGCGAACGAAATGTCTATGCCCGTATCATCGGCCCGGACGGTTATGTGCTGGCCAACCGCAGTAACGCCACCTTCAACTTCGAAGGCGATATGATCACCTACTCGGCAACCCGTCAGGTCGATTACCAGAACGAAGACCTCAGCGTCAGCCTCTTCTACAACGATTCCGGAATTACCGCCGGTAAATATCAGGTGATGATCTATATCGACGGCCATATGATCGGATCAACCGAGATCATCCTCCGTTAAATCGGTCAACATTACATATACTCGATATCCGAAGGCTCGTCACTGTGTGGCGGGCCTTTTATTTGGTTTTCTCCCTCAGTTCATCACAATGGGTGTACTTGGTCGATAGAACATTCTCCCACTACAAACAAATCCAACCACCAGCAAACAAGAGATGCACGGACGGGAAACGGGCACAACACAAGTACCATAGAGGAGATCAGGTGGGAATCAGGCTGGGATATAGCGCAAGCAACGTGGGGAATGCGGAAGGAAGATGTGGAGGGGTAGAGTGGACAAGGAACGGACAGAAGGCGGACAGGACAAGAAGCGGGGCGGACAAAGGGCAGAGCAGACAAAGAGCAGAGCGGGCAGGACTGGGGAGGGGAACGGACGACAAGACAAGGAACTGACAAGGGCAGAGAGGACCGAGGGACGGCAAGAGGCGGGCGCGAGGGACGAGCACGAAAAACGGATGCCAAGGCCTAGCGCACGCACGGGGCAGGTGCAAAAGGCAAGGAACGGACGCGAGGAACGGACAGGCAACCTCAGCGTTAAATAGCAGGTAGCGCGTAAACCGCGTAAACGTAGAGTGTGCCTGGCACATGAACTACAAGGTGGGAGTGAGAAACTGCGGAGAGCATCAACAACGCAGAGTGGATCTGTCGCAATTCTGAAGCGGTCAGGCATAGCTAAGGGTAAACAACAGCCGGGATCAAGCAGGTAGATCCACCCTCGCACAAAATCTCCAATCCCAATTCGTCTATTATCTGTGCGGTTAGACTTCTAAACATCGCATGCATTCGCTTCAAGCCCCCATTATTCCTCACAATCGATTATGCCTCACAATCGTCCCATTAGCAGGCGCAACACCAAATGCAAACGTCTCCTCTTCCCTACACACAATGTGGTGTCCAACAGCAGGCACTGCCTAAGTGTCCCTCAACACCATGTAACAACTATACCGCACAGCGCACTATAAAGTTACCGACTGTTCCTTAGGGAGGACTATCACCATTCCGTTCTTCCACTTTTTTGGGAAATAACTACCCGCACAAACAATCATCATGCAGACACACCCACTATCAATAAAAAATCGAAGAGCTCCCACAGGAACTCCCCGATTTACTCTTTAAGCCATCGCTAACAGCGTGTTCTAACGATACATGGTACCTGCCTTCTGGTAGGTACGCATGTAGTTGATATTGCCGCTCTCACCCGTGTACACCTCCAAACGCATATCGGATTTCTCTCCCGAAAAGACCGAAGTGATACTGGCAGTATGGTTCATAATCCCCTCACCAATACGGGTCATGTACTCACTGTCTCCGTCAGGATTAAACGCCTCTGCCGGCTGACCATCCGTCCACTGAACCGCCTCTACCGAAGGCTGAACACCCAGCAAACGAATAATCTGCGCACGGATGTACATATATTTGTTTACATAACCGGTCGCCGTTGTGGTGCTGTAAGTCTCATTCTCCGCAATCCGGGTCAACTTGTTCGACGTAAAGGTGTACAATGTCGAAATCAAAGGCGGATTGAGCTGATTCTGTGAGAATTGATCCGGGAACTGACCTACATAAATATCATCCGTGTATTTCGTCAGACTCGGACGATTGAGCAAAGTGGTCTCGAGATCATCATCCCAAAAAGAGGTCAACGCATCACACGCCTCAACCGTATAGTTCTTGGTGGCAGTGACCACTTTGCCGGCATTGCCATCCTGATCCGTATAGGTAAATACATACCGGGCCGTGAAAACTACCGTATAATCACCCGGAGTCTTGGGCGCCGTAAACGAAAAGGTGCTCTGACTGCCATCCTGCTGACCATCCATTGCCAACCCATCCGACGTAGATTGCCACTGGTACTCCACCGAGGCAATGTTCTCTCCACCGGTCGGCAGCGGACTGGTGGCAACTACCGGCTGCCCGGCACCAATCCGCGTACGATTCAACGTGATCGGCCCAATGTTCGCAGGAGCCTTGCCCTGCGGTGTATCCTCTTTTTCACATGCTGTCAACATCAGCAAAGCCGACGAAAGCAACAGCGCAAAACGCATAACCTGTTTCATCATCTTCATGACTTAGTAATACAACGTTAACAAAAATATTCTCTCTACTCAGACAAAATAAACTGATCAAAACCGGAAGCCGCTCCCCACTCGTAATGGGTCTTGTAATAGGCATTCAACGGTGCAAAATTCGATGCCCGCAACGGAACATAACAACTCAAGCCTCCATACTGCTCGTGGGGCAACAGCTCCGGATTCTCGTCCCGAACCGCAGACCACTGCTGCACCACAGTCGCCTCCAAAGCCGCCTCGAACGAAGCATAATCTTGCTGCAACTCCACCGAATTGGTCACATACCCCAACTCCATAATCTGCTTTAAATCATACAGCGGCATATCCGAATCAACCAATTTGGCGTCAGCCGTCAATGCTGCAAAATAGGCCTCCGGACGTATCAACAACTTCGTCAACATCGTTCGTGTGCTGGAGGCCAAAGTCTCCAACTTGTCCGTCCGGATCACCGAAACATCGAAATTGTCAAAATCCTCTTCCGGCAAGGTATCGTACCACTCCGCACTCAAATAGGCCACATGATACAGATCAGCCTGCGGTTTGGCAAACAGATACTCCATAATCAAATCATAAGGGAAACCCACTCCCGGCAGCGGAGCCATGCATCCCACCATATAAGAGCATTTGTTTCGCAGTGCATAAGCCGTCTCAACGTTCCCCATCATGCAGGCATGAAACATGATAAAATCATACTTGACCGGCAACAATTGGGCAAGAGCATCGATCTCAATGCAGTTATTGTAGCGCTCACTACCCAACAGTGCTTTTGTAGAGACACCCAACGGAAGCGACATCTCCGCTTGGTGATCCTCCTCGTCATGTCCTACGTTGGGATCGTTCACATAATTCTCCAAATCGCCCGGGAACCAAGCCGAACCGTGCGTCCCGATAATCAACCCGTGTGAACGTGCCGGAAACAGCATAACAGCATCCTCCAACACCCCGCGCATCACCTCGGGATCAGCCGGATCCTGCTCCGGATAACTCTTGACCACCTCACTGCGAACCACATCGCTCTCATCATGAACAATCCGCAACAAAACCGGCGAAGTGAACTGGGTCAAATGCGGCGAAGGATCCAAATAGACCAAAAAGGTCCCGTCAATATCATCGTTCCAACCCTTCTCAATCCTGTTCAACGAGATGATCATCTCATCCCACAAATTGTGATCATCCATCATGTAAAACAGAACCGTACGATTCTTCTCCTCCGCAGCAGGCTGAGGCTCCGTAGAGGCATCATCATCCTTGTTGCATCCGGCCATAAAAACCGACACAAATACTGCCAACAACAAAAATCGCATGCTGCGACAGGTACGAAACATAGTAAACGTAAACATCTTGTTCAATCCAATTAACTAACAACAAACCTGAATACACCAGGTGTAATCAATATCATTTTCTGCTCCCGACAGCATACGAAACGACCTTCGCAGAGATCACTTCGACCTACTCCTGTCGGGTGCGCTATTCGCGCTGCGAAATAACAAAAATCTGCCCAAAAGATCGAAAATCACTCTAACAAAACGTGTGTCACCAAAAGAAAAACATGTGTCATGGCGGCAAACTAAACGTCACCATACTTCACCCTATACGCTTTTCTCAATACAAATCATTATCTTTATTGCCCAAAGCGTATGCGACACATGTCATCTATCGTACAAATAGGCGGAGTGGTCATCTGTTGGCTCTGTCTTCTTGCGTGTACCTCCTTCCACACTGATTCTCACCCTCAGTCAAGCACAGGAGCCGCCGTACAAACCTCCTCCGGCGACCGTCCTTCCGATTCCCTCCCCCAAGACACGATCTACACCCTCGAGCGGGTCTATGAGCTGGCCGGAAAAACAATCCGATGGTCCACACCATTCTCGACTCGATCGACCGACGCGAAAAAAACGCTCATTACGCTAACGGCATCCCCGCCTATAAAATCGAGATTGCCCGTGCTTTCGTTGCCTCACGAGACCTGAATCCCGGACTCGCAATCCGATACCTGAGGCCCCTACTCTCCTCCGAAGAGCTGGCCGAAAACCCCGAATCACACCTGTTCGCCCTGGCCCTTCTCTGCAACGAATGCAACGTCCTGCACCTGGCCGATCAAAGTCTGAGCTATGCCCTGCAATATCTCGAACTGGCCCACCAATACGGAGATTCAGTCCGCTACGCCGCCGCCCATCTGTATCTGGCGGAACTCTATCGGCAACAAGGCAACCCCAACAAAGGTTACGACCACCTACGCAAAGGACAACAGATACTCAAACAGACCCAAGATCCCAGAACACTTGGTTACCTGCTTTGGAGCCGAGAACTCGAAATCAACTACTTCGCAGATCAAAAACAGTACGATCAAGCCATTACACTCGTCCAAAAGTTGATCGTCCGCTACCGTGCGCTCTCCCCAAAACAACGTCACCAACTGCAACTCGACAACGATTCTGTGCTTAACTTCCGGCAAGCTCAAAACTTAGTCACGCTGGCTGGACTCTATGCCCATGACGGTCAAATGAATCTTGCCCGCAAAACCTACCAAGAGGCCCAACAATATGCCGCCAAAGCACCGGATATCCTGAGTCCCGAATTTGCCGGATTAACATTCGACTACCTGAAAACCGCCGGCAGATACAACGAAGCACTAGCCTGCGCTATTCGCTACGTCAATCAAACCCGAACCGGTGACACACTTAACCTTTTTCACCTGGAGGCCAAACGCTTCTTAGCCGAAGCCTACCGGCTAACAGGAGATTACCCCAAAGCCTGGTTCTACGAACATCAGGTCGGGATATTGGCCGATTCGCTCAACGGACGTGCCAACCAACAAGCCGCACTTGAACTGCAAACCGCCTACGAAACCGCTCAGCAACAACAGCAAATTCAACAACAACATTTAACCATCACCCGGAATCGGCAGATCATCACCACCCTGTTGATCACCTTAGTGGCACTGCTCCTAATTCTAGGACAGATCATCCTCAGCCGCCACCGAATCTCCCGTAAAAACCGTAAACTGTTCGAACAGATCGAACGTCTGAGTCAAGCCCAAAAGGAGTTGGACAGAATTCGACAACTGATGGAGCGAGAAACAACCGACACCGTAAACTCAACCGAAAAAAATAACCTGTTTGATCGATTAGAGACATTGATGCGCGAACGGCAACTCTTTTTACAACCGGATCTCACCCGTGAACAGGTCGCTGCAGAGCTGGGTACCAATAAACTCTACTTGGCAAACGCCATCTCCCAACAGGTAAATCTGACATTTACCGAATATATCAACCATTGGCGTCTCCAACAAGCCCAAGAGCTTCTCCTAAAAGATCATACCACCAAAATCGAAGCGATCGCCCACATGTGTGGCTTCAATTCAGTGCGTACCTTTTATCGGCTCTTTCAACAGACCTACCAGCTCACCCCTACCGAATTCCGGCGTCTCTCCAAAATCGGAGAAACCCCCTCCTTGCACTAACCAAGCGCTGTTACGCTCCAACTTCTTCCTCAAGATCGGCACATGCAACCAAACAGCCAACAGCACTGCACCTTACCCACAAACTGTTGCTTGCGGGTCACTGTCCACAACAGGAGTTCGCATAGCATAACATTTCCACACGAGATCGAGCCACCCGAACAAAGAACAGGCGCTGCCACATTCATGTGACAGCGCCATTTTTTAGTTCTACAAACAATACTCCGTTCAACCCTTTTGCCTGAATATCCGCGTCCATTTAGGATATCTTGGTAGAGAGTCCAATTTACCAAACAATGGGCGTCAGCCCATGCGCCTCCAAATAGGCATTCGCCTGAGAAAAATGGTGACACCCGAAAAATCCACGATAAGCCGATAACGGAGAGGGGTGGACACTCTTTAAAATGCAGTTCCGTGTCGGATCCACAATCGCCCCTTTGCGTTGCGCATAAGAGCCCCATAACATATACACCACATGCTCACGATGCGTCGAGATGGCCCGTACCACCGCATCCGTAAACTGCTCCCAACCCTTACCGGCATGCGAGGTCGGCTCATGCGCCCGAACCGTCAAGACCGCATTCAACATCAACACCCCCTGCGAAGCCCAACGATCCAAATTACCACTCGTCGGAATCGGTGCCCCAACATCATCATGAACCTCCTGGAAAATATTGACCAACGAGGGCGGAAATGGGACTCCCTCATTCACCGAAAAACAGAGCCCATGAGCCTGTCCTACCCCATGATAAGGATCCTGACCGATAATCACCACCTTGATCTGGTCCGGCTCACACATGTCAAAGGCATGAAAAATATTGCGCCCCGCCGGAAACACCTGATGCGTCGCATACTCCTGTTTGACAAATTGAACCAACTCCGCAAAATAGGGCTTCTCAAACTCCTCTCCAATCCACTCCTTCCACTGAGGAGAAATCTTAACATCCATATATTTTTGACTTTTTATCGTGTACATCAATGCTGGCCGGTCCAGTCTCAATTTCCACCCGTCCAACCGCACAGCAAGGTTGCTTCTCAGTAAAACCTCAAGACTCGGACGAGTCTCTCCTCAAAGTAAGTATCCGTTCACTCACCTATCGCCCCCTCGTTGCCAACCTTTCCAGCTTGGTCTCCTCCAACACATCGACACCAAACTTTTAGACTCAGTCTCAAACAGCTCCATGAACCGTCGTCATGGCTATCGGATCGAATTCATTCGAATGCTCGCCTTCACAAAGGCCAACGCACGGATCTTCTCAATCGGCACATCCTTGTCCGCATGGTGCGGATTCTGACTGACCAACTTCACACACCCCTCGCGCTCAGACTTCTGAATATATTTTACCGTCACATACTCCTCTCCATCGATATCTATCGACAACAGATACATGTCCCCCCAAAAAATATTCTCAATGCCGCTCACCTGCTTGTACAACACAATATCTCCACTCTTCAACAACGGATACATGCTGTCCCCGACCACATAAATCGCCCCGTCACAACGCGGCAAATTCGGAATGTGAATATAATCGATCGGCGTCTGCGCGTCCCGATCCAAAAACAACGGCACCAAACCCGCTGTCCCCTCTATATTATATAATGGAACACTCTGCGTCGGAACCCTCCGATCCGAACGATTCATAAATACCGACTCAGGCCGCTGCTCAAAAAACATCGGCCCCTTGCCCGTCTCCAACCACTCCGGATTGACGTTCAATTCTTGAATTATAATATTCTTGTTCCGCTCCGAAAGAGCCGCCCGACCCGTCTCGATCATCGACAAAGCACTCTTCCCGATCCCAAGCTTCTGAGCCAACATCTCCTGCGTCATCCCCAACTCCTTACGAATCAATTTCAACCGCTCTCTCATCATACCACAATTCAAATTTTCACTAAAAAATTTCGCTCGAAGTGAACAAAATTCAAATATTGAACTTATATTTGTACAACAAAGTTAAGTAATTTTATTTTTACCGCAAAATCATGTGGCTTTCAATTTTTTAATAAGTTATTAACAAATTCAGAAATTGTATAAAAAACTAAAAAACAAGCCCAGCTACTTTTGCACTAAACCTCAAAACTATAAAAACCATGATCGCTATCAACCCGCAAACCTATCAAACATTAGCCACCCTATTGCTTGAAACCGTAGCCGATAAAGAGTTCTTCAACGGAAGCATCGACCTCGATACCGAAGAGTTCTACTCAACCCTGACCTGCACCCTGCTCATCTACCCACACCCAGAACCAGGCCTCCAAGACCAAATCGTCCCCGTCTGGTGGGAATTCCACCTCTGGCAACCCGAAGGAGAGGTGCTCACCGATTTCTCATGGAACGAACTGGCAAAATACCTGAACTAAAACGCCCCACCCCCGCACCCTTTCATCCATCATAATGTACAGCGGAGCGTGTGCGCCAGGAGACGCAGCAGAGAACACAACAGCTCATCCGGGAGGACGCTCCCGTTCTCTGAACCCAAACCCACCTCATACAGGGACGCCCGTAGGGCCCAAGTCACAGACCATCCGTGTCCGGCAGGTTCGACTCCTGCCGCTCCGCCAACCTTTTTTCACAACGAGGCATATCTCCTCGTCCAATTGCGACTGTGTCGTGAAACAGTACTTGAAAAGCAATCAATAAAACCCTGCTCGTTGCAACCATAACAATCCATCCTGAGGATACACCCGCACTCTCGCAAGAACAGCGATCCTTTTCCTAAATGCGGCATGAAGTATCCCAATCGTTCAACAAAAAACCACAGATAACCATCATGACCATCCATCCAAACTATGTATCAGAATCTTCCAATGCGCCGGATCGGGTAATCAATCTCTCTCCGCAAAGTGAGTCCACAAGCCATTCCACGTTTGATTCTTTCAACTCGACAGGGGTGCGGTCGGACACCATTGACCAAATACCGCAACAGGATCTGTTCTCCAGCGACAAGCCAGGCCCAAATTCACCCGACGACAGCAGTCAATCCCTCGAAAAAACCGCAGAACCAATAATTGAACCTGCGACAACGGTGGATCAAGAAAGGGCCACGATAACCAACAAACTTCTCGAGCAACAATTACTGCTCGAGAAAAAAGCGTTACAAGGGTTGGCTCGCTGCGTCAAAGGATTTACCATGCAAGAGGTCAAACGCACCTACGAACCCGGTCCAGACGACGAACCGCGCCTCAAATCAGAGGTTATCACCCGAAAAACCATTGCCCCGAATCTGGATGCTATCCTCTTCACCTTAGCCAATCTGGCCCCCGAACGTTGGCAGATCAAACCCTCTGGCAATAGTTTCAGAAACCTCAACACACCCCCATCCAAAAACAATTTCACAGAGCCCCGTCTTACCGGCAACAACTCCGCCAATAACAACAACTCGAATCTTTCGGGCAACAATAATAACGACTCGGCTGAACGCCCACTCGACCTTTCCTCCCTCTCCGACGCAGCCCTGGAGGAGCTGTCACATCTTCCGGAATGGCCAGCCGCGGACCCTTCTGAGCAGTCGGCCGATTATCCTTCAACTACTCAAGTTCCATCCCTCGACAACAATTCCAAATCCTGTACTTTGGTCGAAAGCCTCACGACAAACGCTTCCTCAATGCGGTTTGAAACATCAATCACTGCCAAGCAATATCAGCGTCCAACAATAGATCAGGCAACCCAACAATACCACTTAACCGACACTCTTCACCCTGAGGTCCATGCCCAAGCTTTCAAACATTCAACCGAAACACAACCAAACAAAACCCAACGTAGCTTTACAGATTGCATGCTTCCTCGGCCTTCCAACTTCACGCTACAAAACAACGTGCAATTCATCCAATCATCAACGCCCTGCCCTGTTCCACGGAGTTACTCCAATGAGGCCACCGCATCAGCTCAACCACATTTTTGTTCTGAACAGTACTCATCCAGCAGATCCTTCACATCTTCACCCTCAAACCAACGCGTCCAACCACATTATCATGCAATCCCCAAAACCACCACACCATTCCGAAACCTCGTCCACACCACAAACACCTCAACCATCAACCAAGCCCGCACCTCAATCCAACCAAACGCCCCCTTCTGCTCAACCCCCACAGCCCCAACAAAAGAGTCTCAAACCAATCGTATCAATCACCCGAAACTCCATTCGGCGCGAACAAGCCCGTCGCAATCTGGCGTCATTCGCACAATATTGCATGCCCGAATTCTCTCCAACCCCCTTTCACCTCACCTACTATCGCGTATTGGAGGCCTTCGCAAAAGGTACTATCAAACGCTTGATCATCTCCGTACCGCCTCAACACGGCAAATCTCTCGGCTCATCTATTCTGTTACCCGCGTTTGTGCTGGGAATTCACCCAAATACCCACATCGCCATCGCATCGTACAGCTTTCGACTCGCAACCCGCTTTAACCGCCGAATCCAACAGCTCATCGATAGCGAACCCTACCGGACCCTCTTCCCCGGAACACAATTAAAAGCTCCTCGAGGAGGCCATACCAACTCCACACCCCTATCCAACAAAACCGGGAAAACCATCATCAACAACAATCCCGTCCGAACAGCCGAAGCCTTTGAATTGGCCTGCTCCTCAGGCAGCCTTTTAGCCGTCGGCCGAGAGGGATCCCTCACCGGAAACAGCGTCGACCTGCTCATCCTGGATGATCTCTTCAAAGATGCCTTGGAGGCAAACTCCCCCATTATCCGCGACAACACCTGGGAGTGGTACAACGCCGTCGCAAGAACCCGACTGCACAATCGCTCCCAAGAGCTGTTAGTCGGAACCCGCTGGCACGAAGAGGATCTGGTCGGACGACTCGCCGCCCACGAAAAGATCATCGAACTGGTCGACCCCTCGCAACTCACCGAATCCCCTTCAGACGGTTGGTTTCGACTCAACTTCGAAGCCATCAAAACCGGCCCCTCGACCCCGATCGATCCCCGCCCCAAAGGCACGGCCCTCTGGCCCGAACGCCAATCCCTCACCCTGCTCGAGACAAGACGTAAACTCGATCGCAACCTCTTCGAAGCGCTCTACCAGGGACATCCCGTCTCCAAAGCAGGACTCCTCTACGGCGACTCCTTCACCACATACGATGCTCTACCTGAGCGGATCATCAAACGGGGAAGCTACACCGATACCGCCGATATGGGGGACGACTACCTCTGCTCCCTATGCTACGCCGTAGATCCCGAAGGGCTCATCTACATACTCGACACGCTCTACACACAAGAGTCCATGGAGGTAACTGAGTCTTTGGTCGCCAACATGTTCAGGGATGCGGACATTCGCGAAGCAACCATCGAAAGCAACAGCGGCGGGCGCGGATTTGCCCGTGCCGTCAATCGACTGGTTCCCGAAATCAAGATCAACTGGATTCACCAATCCCGAAACAAAGAGGCTCGCATCCTCTCCAACTCCGCCACCGTACTCCGTCTCGTCCGGTGGCCCCGGGGATGGGAAGAGCGCTGGCCTGAACTGGCTCACGACCTGCTCAACTACCAACGACTCTATCGAGCAAACCGCCATCACGATGCTCCCGACGCCCTCACCGGTGTGATCGAAACCGAATTCGAACGATCCAAACGGACCATCCGAGCTGTCAGCTTCCGCTCCGGCAAATAACCTTCACTGTTTTAGAGTCAAGGCCTTCACAACGGCGGCCCTCTTTTTTCCTCTCAGTAACCTATCTCATGCACAATCGGGCACAAAAAACGGGGAGGAATTCGCAATCGAATTCCTCCCCGAAATGTTTTATTATACCTTATAGTCAATCTTCCACTCGCAACTTTTCACAAAAGCCTTACGAACAGAAGATCGGCTGTATGTGCAGTAAAGGCTACTTCTTCAAAGCGGCGATCCGCTCCCGAAGCGCTGCAATCTTCGCCTCTGCATCCGTCTGTTTGGCCCGTTCGTTCGCCACTACCTTCTCCGGCGCATTCTGAACGAAACGTTCATTCGACAACTTCTTCATCACCGAAGCCAAGAACCCTTCCAAATAGTTCAGATCTGCCTCCAGCTTCGGCAACTCCTCTGCCGCATTGATCTTGTTTGCCAATGGCACAAAATATTGCGTCGTCTTAACCAAGAAGGCCGCCGCATCAGAGAGCTTCTCTGTTACCGTCTTGACCTCCGATAGGTTCGCCATCTTCATCAACAACGGTGCAAAACGTGACGGATAGTTCTCATCCGCAATAACACACAACTCCAAAGCCTCTTTGTTCGGAATCGAATGCGCCTTCCGTACGTTACGAACTCCCGAAATTGCCTCCTTCAACAGCTCTACCTCGGCCAGCGTCTTTTCGTCATAGGTCTTGATCTCCGATAGATGACTCATCATCAGACTCTCCCCGTCCTGGCGAGGCGCAATGTTCTGCCACAACTCCTCAGTCAAGAATGGCATGAATGGGTGCAAAATCCGCAACAACCGATCGAAAAAGTCGAGCGTTGCATCCATCGTCTTGCGATCAATCGGTTGACCATAAGCCGGTTTAACCATCTCCAGATACCACCCTGAGAACTCATCCCAGAACAGTTTATAGATCTGCATCAACGCCTCCGAAATACGATAAGCCTCAAAATCGGCCTCAATGGCAGTCAGCGTACGGTTCAACATCGCTTCGAACCACTCAACGGCCAACTGATTGCCTTCGCTCTGTGCCAGTTGATCGTCAACTTGCCAGCCCTGCACCAAACGATAAGCGTTCCAGATCTTATTGCCGAAATTACGTCCCTGTTCGCACAGCGACTCATCAAACAGCAGGTCATTACCGGCAGCCGAGCAGAGCAACATCGCCACACGTACACCATCCGCCCCGAACTTATCGATCAACATGATCGGATCGGGCGAGTTACCCAGCGACTTACTCATCTTCCGACGCAACTTGTCACGAACAATACCGGTCAGATAGACATTGCGGAATGGCTTTTCGCCGCGATATTCATAACCGGCAATGATCATACGGGCTACCCAGAAGAAGAGAATATCCGGACCCGTCACCAAATCATTGGTTGGATAGTAGTAGTTGATCTCCTTATTGTCGGGATGGTTGATGCCGTCGAAAACCGAAATCGGCCACAGCCACGACGAGAACCAGGTATCCAACACATCCGGATCCTGACGCAGATCCGACATCTGCAACGAAGCATCACCCGTCTTCTTGCGGGCCAACTCCAAAGCCTCTTCAGCCGTCTCGGCAACCACATAGCCGCCCTTCGGCAGATAGTAGGCCGGAATCTGCTGACCCCACCACAACTGACGTGAGATACACCAATCCTTGACATTCTCCATCCAGTATCGGTAGGTATTCTTAAACTTTGCCGGAACCAGACGAATCGCATCCTCCATCACCGCCTTCAGAGCTGGCTGAGCCAACTCCTCCATCTTGAGGAACCACTGCATCGACAGCTTCGGCTCGATCGGCACATTGGTACGTTCCGAATAGCCCACCTGGTTGGTGTATGGCTCCACCTTCTCGAGCAAACCCGCCGCATCCAGATCCAATTCGATCTGCTTGCGCACATCGAAACGATCCATGCCGGCATACTGTCCGCCATGTTCGTTGAGCGTACCGTTGTCATTGAAAATATCGATGGTCTCGAGGTGGTACTTCTCACCAAGCATATAGTCGTTTACATCGTGTGCCGGGGTCACCTTCAAGGCACCGGTACCGAACTCGATATCGACATATTCATCCCGAATCACCGGAATCGAACGTCCTACCAACGGCACAATCACCCGTGCATCTTTGGCAAGGTGTTGATAACGGGGATCGTTCGGGTTGACACACAACGCTGTATCCCCCAAAATGGTCTCCGGACGGGTCGTCGCTACAACCACATACTCGTCAGTACCCTCGACGCGATAACGCAGATAATAAAGTTTACCCTGCGATTCGCGGTGGATCACCTCTTCGTCCGACAGAGCCGTCAGCGCCGCAGGGTCCCAGTTGACCATACGCACCCCGCGATAGATCTTGCCTTTATTATACAGATCGACAAATACCTTGATGACGCTGCGGGTCATCTCGGGATCCATCGTAAATTTCGTCCGATCCCAATCACACGAGGCTCCCAAACGACGCAACTGACTGAGAATAATGCCACCATGTTTCTCTTTCCACTCCCAGGCATGTTTGAGGAACTCTTCACGAGTCAACGAATTTTTGTCGATTCCCTCCGATTTCAACTTCTCGACCACTTTGGCCTCAGTCGCAATCGACGCATGGTCCGTACCCGGCACCCAGCAGGCGTTCTTTCCCTGCATCCGCGCACGACGCACCAAAACATCCTGAATCGTTTCGTTCAGCATATGACCCATGTGCAATACGCCCGTCACATTGGGGGGCGGAATGACAACGGTATAGGGCTCCCGATCGTCAGGAACCGAATGGAAAAATCCATGCTCCACCCAGTAATCGTACCACTTCTTCTCGATCTGCTGCGGAGCATATTTGGCCGCAATTTCCATAATATTTGCTATTTACAAGTTATTTTATTGTTTCTCGTCAAAGCTTCTGTCCGCAAAACTCCTCAACATCAATCCTCCAAATCCCGGAATCGCAAAATCCCAATTTACAGACCGGCCTCGTTCAGTCCTCCGATCTGCCAAATCTGACCGACACAAAGTTTTGCATCCAATTTGCAAAGATAGTGTTTTACAATAATAAAACGCCCTGCACGTTTATTTTTTAGACGAAACAATCCGAACAGAGAAAGGAGCCAACGTCAAACCACAAACACTTAACAAACAAACATTTGCCCGCAAAGACAAAACGTATATTCAATTCGTAGGGATCAGCTTTCCCGTAATCGAGACTTCGAGAAGAGCCCCAAAATAATCTGCAAACTGTCTGAAGATTCGTCTCATAGTCTGACATCACCTGCCAGAATGTCAGCATGTCAGATCCCAAGAGATCACCTCACAGGACAAGCCCCAAACGGCCAATCGCTATTGGGTCCGCCCGACTAAAAGTCACGAACGGTCACCAGCACCCTACCCGGTATAATCGCCATAAAAACGGCGTTTTACGCAAAAAAACACTACATTTGTAAGATCTATCAAGGAGAAAACAACAATGAGCAACGATAAAAAACAGTTCAAGGAGGAGGATCTCTCCGGTATCTCGGACATGCTCGAAGGTAAACACCACGTCATTCCCATCGTCGCAAACGAAGATGATGAGGCGGGTGAAAATGCCGATGTGCCCGAAACACTGCCGATCCTGACCCTGCGCAGTTCGGTACTCTTCCCCGGGTCGATCACCCCGATCACCGTGGGCAGACAACGTTCGATGCGTCTGGTTCGTGATGTCGAAGCTTCGGGCGGCATGATGGGTGCCGTCTTGCAAAAAGACCCCGAAGTGGAGCAACCGGGTCCCGATGACCTGTATCGGGTCGGTACCGCTGCCCGTATCCTGAAAATTCTGGAGATGCCCAACGGCAACCTGACGGTCATTCTGCATGGCCTCGAAAAGATCGAGATCAAAGAGTACCTCTCTGCCGAGCCCTATTTCAAAGCCAACATTACGACGTTGAAAGATAGTGTCCCGGAACGCAACAACATTGAGTTCGAAGCGCTTGTCGATTCAATCAAAGATGTGGCTCTGGGGATTATCAACAGTTCGCCCAATATGCCCAAAGAGGCCGCCTTTGCCATCAAAAACATCGATAGCAAACGTGGCATCATCAACTTCATCTGCTCGAACATCGACCTGCCCGACTCGGATCGGCAGCGTCTGCTCGAAGCTCCGGGGCTGTTGGCCCGTTCGCGTCGTCTGCTGGAGATTCTGATTCGCGAACAGCAGCTCGTCGAACTCAAGAACGAGATTCAGGCCAAAGTAAAACAGGAGATCGATCAGCAGCAGCGGGACTACTTCCTGCAGCAGCAGATGCGCACCATTCAGGACGAATTGGGTGGCGATCCAGTGGACAAGGATATCGACGAACTGCGCGCCAAAGCGGCAAAAAAACAGTGGAAAGCCGAAACCAAAGAGTTGTTCGAAAAGGAGTTGAGCAAACTCGAACGGATGAACCCGGCCGTTGCCGAATACTCCGTACAGCTCAACTACCTGCAGCTGATGGTCGAATTGCCGTGGGAGCACTGCACGGTCGATAACCTCGATCTGAACCGTGCCAAGAAGAAGCTCGATAACGACCACTTCGGACTGGAGGAGGTGAAAGACCGTATTCTCGAACACCTGGCCGTCATCAAACTGAAGGGAGATCTCAAATCCCCGATTCTTTGTCTGTACGGTCCTCCGGGAGTCGGTAAAACCTCGCTGGGTAAATCGGTAGCCGCAGCGCTGAAACGTAAATTCGGACGAATCGCGTTGGGTGGTCTGCACGATGAGGCTGAAATCCGCGGACACCGCCGTACCTACATCGGAGCAATGCCGGGACGAATCATCCAGACCATCAAACGGGCCGGATCATCCAACCCGGTCATCATTCTCGATGAGATCGACAAGGTGACGGTTTCGAACCATGGCGACCCGTCGTCTGCGCTGCTCGAGGTGCTTGACCCGGAACAGAATGCCACCTTCCACGACAACTACCTCGATACGGAGTACGACCTCTCGAAGGTGCTGTTCATCGCTACGGCCAACAACATTGCCAACATCAATCCGGCTTTGCGTGACCGTATGGAGATGATCAACATCCCGGGATACATTCTGGAAGACAAGATTCAGATTGCCCGCAAATATCTTCTGCCCAAACAGCTCAAGGCTCACGGTGTTCCGGCCAAGGATCTGAAACTCTCGGCCAAGGTGGTCGAAAAGATCATTGCCGACTACACCCGCGAGTCAGGGGTTCGTTCACTGGACAAACAGATTGCCAAGATCGTCCGCACGCGTGCCAAGAATATCGGATTCGGCGAAGAGTTCAAACCCGAAATCTCGGCAGCCGATGTCGAAAAGATTCTCGGCATTCCCCGCTTCATCAACGACAAATACGACATTCAGGGCATGATCGGTATTGTGACCGGACTGGCCTGGACCGAGGTGGGTGGCGACATCCTCTACATCGAGTCGATCCTCACCCCTGGCAAAGGCAACCTCACGATGACCGGTAATCTGGGTGATGTAATGAAGGAATCGGCAACCATTGCTCTCCAGTGGGTCAAAGCACACGCTGCAGAGCTGGGCATCGACATCGAAAAGTTTGAAAAGAACGACATTCACATCCACGTGCCAGAAGGGGCCATTCCCAAAGATGGTCCGAGTGCCGGTATCACGATGATGACGTCGTTGGTTTCAACGCTTTCAGGACGCAAAGTGAAGGATAACATCGCCATGACCGGTGAAACTACTCTGCGTGGCCGTGTCCTTCCGGTAGGTGGCATCAAGGAGAAGATTCTCGCCGCCAAACGGGCCGGAATTCGCGAGATTATCCTCTCGGAAGAGAACCGCAAGGACATCTCGGAGATCAAACCCGAATATGTCGAAGGGCTTACGTTCCACTACGTCCGCACCAACAACGACGTATTGAAACTGGCTATGGCAGACTAATTGCTGGTGTAACCGGTGCGTTGATAATTTGTTACCAAGAGGAAGAGAGCGTAACGAAATCAAATCAGCCGTATAGGCTCTCTGTTCGATACGCTGCGACATTTCTGTTCTCTTAACCTCACCGCATAAAAGGTCCCCGCACAATTTGTTGTGCGGGGACCTTTTTTTATTAGTTGACGAGAAATCCAGCCGGCATACAACAACGTATAACAGCATTCCGCAGCATACACACAGCCCTGACACGGATCGCACTCCAGAGCACACCATAGAGTCCCCAAAACATGCCTCACTTCAAACTCGCCCGTAACCTCCGATCGCAGCACTCCACAAGGGGAGCATCGGCATCTTCCGGTTCCATTTCCATAACTTTTCGTATCTTTGGAAGCAGATTGGAGCGGCGGAACCTGTCAATATGATTTTACCGACACCCTTCCCAATCTGTTTGACACCAAAACGACTATAACACAACCACTATGAACGAAAAATATGCCATCGGCGTCGATGTAGGCGGATCGCACATTGCCTGCCAGGTCATGGAGCTCAACAGCTGCAGCCCCGTTGCAGAGACCTACACCGAAGTGAAGATCGCCGAAAGTGAATCGGCCCAAAAGATCCTCTCCGCTTGGGACAATGCACTGAGTGAATGTATGCAGAAAGCCGGAGCACGGGCCATCACCGGCATGGGCGTAGCTATCCCCTCACCCTTCGATTTTATTCGCGGTATTGCTCAGGCTGAACACAAATTCGCTTCGATCAAAGGAATCAATGTCCGTTCCGAATTGCATCGCATCACCGGCATCGAACCCAGCAACATCCGTTTTACCAATGATGCGGCTGGCTTCGGCATGGGAGCCTGGAGCCTTGGCGGTGGCAAGGCACGTCACCTGATCGGCGTAACGCTCGGCACTGGTTTCGGCGCCAGCTTTATTGTTGATGGCTGCTATGCGACGTACGGTCCAGGGGTACCTATTGGCGGAGAGCTGTGGGACTACCCCTTCCGCGGACGTATCGCCGAAGATTTCGTCTCGACCCGTTGGTTCGAAGAGGAGTTCCACCAGATCACCGGCGTGCCCATTACCGGCGTAAAACCGATGATCGACTTTTACCATGCCGACAAATACACCACAGAGGTGCGGGCCATCTTCGATCAATTCGCCAACACCTTTGCAGAGATCATGCTCCCCTTCGTGCAGCACTTCAAAGCCGATACACTGGTCATCGGTGGCGGCATGGTACGGGCCGAAGAGTTCTTCTTCCCGCAGATCCGCAACTACTTCAGCGAGCGTAACGTGCAGATTCCGATCGTGGCCATGGCCGACACCACCAGTGCCATCATCGCAGGAGCTGCCGCTCTCTGCCAATAACCAGCGGCAGGTTGGCCGATAGTCCGCCCCCACCACCAAGAGAGACGGCATGGTCTGAGCAGCACTGCAAAGATAGATGACCTCAGCGCCATTTTACGAGCCAGCTGATCGAGGGTTGTTGTGGGTAGTCTATTCACAAACAACCTTAGCGGGGGAGTACCATCCCAAAGCAACCGGCAAGAAACACCGGCAAAAAAGGGTGCGCAACATAAAAAATTCAGTTACAAACAGAGATAATACAGAAACTGGGCTATGAAACGAGTCGTAGTAGGTCTTTCAGGGGGTGTGGATTCGAGCGTGGCAGCCTATCTGCTCAAAGAGCAGGGTTACGACGTGGTAGGACTCTTCATGCGCAACTGGCACGACACCACCGGCACCCTCGAAGGGGATTGCCCCTGGTACGACGACCACATGTTCGCCGAACTGACCGCCAAACGGCTCGACATCCCTTTCCATTTTATCGACCTGAGCAAAGAGTATCGGCGGCGGGTTGTGGATTACATGTTTGCTGAATATGGTCGCGGACGCACCCCAAACCCCGACGTACTCTGCAACCGGGAGATCAAATTCGATGCTTTTCTCAAGGCGGCACTCGACCTGGGCGCCGACTATGTCGCTACGGGACACTACTGCCGCAAAGAGACTATCGAGACGCCGGAGGGTCCCATCTATCGGCTGCTGGCCGGCAGTGACCCCAACAAGGACCAAAGCTACTTTCTTTGTCAGTTGACTCAGGAGCAGCTTTCGCGTGCACTCTTCCCGATCGGACATCTGCTGAAACCCGAGGTGCGCCGTATTGCAGCAGAACAGCATTTGGCCACAGCTCAACGCAAAGATTCACAAGGAATATGCTTTGTCGGTAAAGTTGATCTACCTGTTTTCCTGCAGCAGCAACTCATGGCTCGTGACGGTCAAATCATCGAAATTCCCGACAACTGGCCGGGGTTCAACGCCTCGCACGAGATCGCTCCCGAGAAAGAAAATTTTGCCGACAGCCCCTTCACGCAACAACAGTTGGATGCACTGGCCGAACCCTACCACTATACACCGGAAGCGGGACGATTCGTTGGGACCCACCACGGGGCCCACTTCTTCACAATCGGGCAACGCAAAGGACTCGGTGTGGGCGGCTACGCCGAACCACTCTTTGTGATTGCCAGTGACGTCCAGAACAACATTCTTTACGTCGGCATGGGACAACACCATCCGGGGCTCTATCGTCGGGGCCTGTACATCCTGCCCGAAGAGATGCATTGGATTCGCCCGGACCGTGCTTTAACACCCGGCGAACATGCCCGCTTCTCGATGCGGATCCGCTACCGCCAACCCTTGCAGGGAGGTGTATTGTACGTGACCGAACAGGGTGGGTACATTGTCTTCGACAAGCCGCAACGGGGCGTCACCGCCGGACAGTTTGCTGCCTGGTATGACGGAGACGAACTGATCGGATCCGGAGTGATTCACCGTTAAAATGCTCATTTGCAACGGACGGGGCTTGTCCTTCTTGGGTGCAGCTGCTCCCAACTTGCACTTGCATAAGTGGCCAACACCCACACAGCCTCCTGTAAAATACAGTCTTTGTAAGTACAGAACGCAAAACCCACCTGCAAGAAGGGAAACTGATATTGCTCCTTCCCCCGCAACCGGACTTACAAACATCAGGCTGCACGGAAAGTCCATCAATGTTTCGTTATTAGAATTTCACGAACAATAAAAAAGGAGGGAAGAGAACTAAGTCTCCTCCCTCCTTTTTTATTTTAGAGCCATCGCTCCCCTCTTTGCACAGACTCTTTTATTAAGACAAATCGAGTCGCAAGGTTCAGGTCCATATTCCACGATCAGCCCTATGGCTGCACCTCGGAGACCACTTTCAACAAGCCATGAGCCAGCCGTTCCAATTCGTTATCCTTAATAATATAGGGTGGCATCACATAAACCAACCGTCCGAACGGTCGTACCCAGATACCCTCCTCAACAAACCTCCGTTGCATGGCTGCCATATCGACCGGTTGGCGCATCTCGATCACGCCGATCGTACCCAATACCCGCACATCTGCCACCTGAGGCCACTGACGGGCCGGCTCCAAAAGACGTTTGAGGATCTGTTCGATCTCGGCAATACGTGTCAGCGGCGAGTTCTCCTCCAACAACCGCAAGGAGGCCCCGGCAACCGCACAAGCCAAGGGATTCCCCATAAAGGTTGGCCCATGCATAAACTCCGATGGAGTGGCAGCAGAGATGGTATTGGCTACACGATCTGTCGCCAAAACAGCCGCAAAGGTCATATATCCTCCGGTCAAAGCCTTGCCAACACACATGATATCGGGGGTGATTCCAGCCCACTCGCAGGCAAACATCCGTCCGGTACGTCCAAAACCGGTCGCAATCTCGTCAGCAATCAACAAGATATCGTAACGGTCACACATTTCGCGCAGACGCTGCAAATAGCACGGATGGTAGAACCACATGCCTCCTGCTCCCTGAACAACCGGCTCCAAAATGACCGCTGCCAACTCATCGTGGTGCTGTTCGATCAACTGAGCCATCGGCGCAAAATCACGTTCATCCCACTCTGCCCCGAAACGCACCTCGGGACGCGGAACAAAATGCTGAATCGGCAACCGTCCCGAAAAGAGCGAGTGCATCCCCGTTACCGGATCGCAAACCGACATCGCATGCCAGGTATCCCCGTGATAACCGCTGCGAATCGTCGCCAACGTATTCTTGTGCGGGGTTCCCTGAGCGTACATATACTGCATCGCCATCTTGATAGCCACCTCAACCGAAACCGACCCCGAATCACAATAAAAGATCTTGGTTAAACCCTCCGGGACCATCCGCAACAACCGGCGGCCGAGCTCTACGGCCGGACGATGCGTAAAGCCTCCGAACATCACATGTGCCATCTCGTGCAACTGCGCCTCGGCCGCCGCATTGAGCACCGGATGGTTGTACCCGTGTACCGCACACCACCACGAAGACATGCCATCAATCAAACGACGCCCGTCCGCCAACTCGATAAATACGCCCTCGGCCCGTGCAACCGGATAGACCGGTAACGGATTGTGCATCGAGGTATATGGATGCCACAAATGTTCGCGATCAAACGCCAACATCTCAGAAACCGATTCACTATACATAACTGTCAATATCTAAGAAAACATTGTAATCAATTGTTCCGTTTGAGTTCTTAACACGACCTCATGCACTTTGAATTCGTGCAGAATAGTCCTGAAACTCTCCGGTCCGATACTAATCTGGTACAATTCATTCATTAAGGTCTCCACAAAACCCGAACCCTTCTAACACCAAAAACAGATCAAACAAAAATAACGATTTCGACTCCACCACCCAAAAACCAGAACCCAATTTCACACCCCCAGCTCCACAAAATTCAATTTCAGCGCCCTCTGCCATCGAAACCAAATAGCATATTTATTCAACTCATATCAATATCAATATGTCTTTTCAGAATAGAATTAGATATAAATATATTATTGTAATATAAAATTATAAATTGTATATTTGTTTTAGCTACAAAGCGCTCCTTAGACTTCGGTCCGGTGATCGCATACTGGCCACCACACCCCCTAAAACGACCGAGATAACCATGAACCACACCCCAAAATCATCCCCTACCGATTCACAGCAACCCACCATCGTCAAGTATGTACAGACCTTACGGACAGGCATCCGCTCCCAAACGTTGAGCCGACACTGCATTGGCTACGTACTCCGCGGTACCAAATATATCTATTACGGCGATGTGCGGCACACGGTAACCCGTGGCAAGGTGTTCTATCTGGATATCGGGACCCATTATGTCGAAGATGTGCCGGACAATGGCCGCAGCTTCGAACAGATTATCTTCTTCTACAGCTCACAACAACTGGCCAGTATCCTCAACAACCTGAATCTCACCTATCAACTGACCATCACCAACGACCATAGCTGCCCCGAATGCGAGAAGCAGATCCATGTCATCGCTCCGGCAGACTCGGCCCTCAAGAACTTTTTCAGCGGTATCAATAGTGGACTCCGCGAGAATCTCTATTTGGACGACTCCATCTCGATCCATCTCAAACTGACCGAACTGATCTACCTGATCCTCGCTCAAGGAGACTGCTGTCTCAAAAACAAGGTTCTTAGCAATATGGATCTGTCGAAAGAGAGCTTCGAGCAGATCGTCAGACAACATATCTTCACCGACATCTCGATCGAAGATCTGGCTGCCAACTGCAACATGAGCCTCACCTCCTTCAAAAAGGAGTTCCGCAAACACTTCTTCGAGCCGCCACACAAATGGATGATCCGGCAACGCCTGATGCACTCCAGACTGCTGCTCATCTCAACCAGCCGCTCCATTGCCGAAATCGGTCTGGCCTGCAACTTCCCCAACACCTCGCATTTCATCAAACTGTTCAAAAAAGAGTACGGTGTCACTCCTGCTGTCTACCGGGCTCAACTTGTATTGGGCAAAGAGACAGACAAAACAGCCAATAAAGAGACCTCCTCTGACGAACAACCTGCCACCCCAATCGGCAATCCAACCGGGAATCATACTCCTGCCGTAAGACTCTAAGCGCTCCCTAAGTCAATTCTACCACCAGTAGGGCCTCTTTACAAAGGCCCACTTGCCGTGTGCATTCGCCTCAACAACAAAAGCCGCTGTTTGAACCAGAGTTAAGTTCGCCAGAAGGCTGATAACCAGGGAATCACTCCACTTTCAAGGTAATGCAGGAATAAAACTTTTCCGACGCGACCGTCAGAACAGGCTGCCACAAAGTTTATCAAGAAAAGAGCCGTGGAGTGGACAATTATCCATACCAGCACAAAGAACAAAAAAATTTTATGAGTCATTTTTTTGAGAGGAAGAGCAAGATCTGCCATCCATCTGCTGACTGTGCAGCTACTCTTCGCTAATAGCCACCAATTGCTCCCGATAGGCGGCCAAAATACGTGATTTTGAGATGAAGCCCAGATAGTGGTGACTGCTGTCGATCACCGGCAACATCCAGGCCTTCGACTGCTCAAAAGCATTCAATACACTGCCAATCTGTTCGTTCGACAAAACCACATCCGGCGGGGGAATCATGTAATTGTCTATCTTCGTATCGTACTTGTCGGCATCAAACATATCGGCCCGCAAATCATCCAGTTGAACCACCCCCAGCAAAATCCCCTGCGAATCTACCACCGGGAAGATATTACGCCGTACGGTCGAAATCAAATGGACCACATCACCCAACGTCGTATCCAGCGTAATGGGGTGGAAATCGGTCTCCATCAGCTTCTTCAGGTCCAAAAATACCAATACGGAACGGTCCTTATTGTGGGTCAACAGTTCACCGCTCTGGTACAACTTCTTGGTATAGATCGAATAGGGCTCAAAATAGTAGCTAATACCGAACGAAACGGCCGAAACCAACATCAACGGCACAAACAACGAATACCCGTTGGTTAGCTCCGCAATCAGGAAGATCGAGGTGAGCGGTGCCTTCATCACCCCGGACATCACCCCCGCCATGCCAACCAGCGTAAACGATGCAATCGGAACATTGAACCCCAAAAAAGTATTCATAATATAGGCGGCTGAAGCACCCGTAAACGCACCTACAAACAGGGAGGGGGCAAAAGTACCACCAACACCGCCAGCAGCTGTCGTAGCCGACATCGCAACCACCTTGAAAAACAGCGAAGCAACCAGATAAATGGCCACTAACCACGGAATTTCACGAAACGAGTAGAAGAGTGAATTGTCAAACAGCGTATTGATATTGCCATGCATCAGATCGACCATCGCCTCATACCCCTCACCATAAAGCGGAGGGAAAACAAAGATCAACAAACCGATCACAATACCCCCGACAATCCACTTGCGGGCCATCGTCTTCAGCTTGCCGAAGGCACCACCGATTGCCGTATTGATCCGTGTAAAATAGTAGGACATGAATCCGCACAACACCCCAAGAACCACATAAAAGGGAATGTTGTGCAGATTAAAGGTCGATATCTCAATATTGAAAACCGGCTCGAAGCCATTCAAAAAGAACATCAGCGACGTGGCTGCCACCGTGGAGATCAACAACGGCATGATCGAGCTGACCGTAATGTCCAGCATCAAAATCTCCAACACAAAGACCACCCCGGTGATCGGAGCCTTGAACACCGCCGACAACGCCCCGGCCGCTCCACAACACAACAACAGCGTAATGTTGCGATAGTTGAGCCGCATGAACTGACCGATATTGGACCCAATGGCCGAACCCGTCAACACAATCGGGGCCTCAGGCCCAACCGAACCACCGAATCCAATGGTCGTCGCACTGGCCACCATCGAACTGTAACAGTTGTGAGCCTTGATCCGGGAGCCCTTCTTGCTCATCGCATACAGCACCCGCGTAACACCCTCCGAAATGTTGTCTCGAACCCAATATCGTACAAACAGAGAGGCCAAAATAACGCCGATAATCGGATAGATCAAGTAAAGCGGTGCCGCCGTATCGATCGCCAACCAACTGGTCAACGCCGAACGGACCCAGTACAACAACCGCTCGAAAATATAGGTGGCAAAACCCGACGCCAATCCCACAACTACAGCCAACACAATCATCAGCTGCTTCTCGGAGAGCCGTTTGGTCGCCACAATCAGGTAGCGATACAGAATCTCCAACCGTTGTTGATATTTTTGTCGTCGATTACCTTTCATTTTACCATTTCCAAAGCAGGAGAGTTTTTATTTCCTTTTCCCCCTGTGTGAGTATCCTTACTCAGGATCTGCCGAAGATCGGCCATCAGCTTCAACACTTCTTCACCGCCAACCACCCCGCGAGCACGCCAACAGCCCTCAACGGAAACCAAGTATCGCTTCGCCATACCATCCACGGATACCGTGGCTCGACAAAGAGTGCCGGGACCGTTAAAACCGGTCCCGGCCACCAAGACCAACTTTCGCTCAAACTTCGCATTTTCTTTGACGATACCGAAATAAACAGGACAATGCCTTCAGGCTCTACACCCGAAGAGCAACACGTGAACTATATTTAAACCGGGCTGGGTCCTGGAACAATACTCCTCACAAAGTCTGTCCATATAAACAAACAGCATAAAGTTACACAACATCTCCGAAAACCAAAACATCTTCGCAACCTTATTCTGCTCCACCCCCCTTGCAAGCGGCCTCTCACGCCGTTACCGCCTCAAAATAAAATACCCTGCATCGACCTCTCTCCCAAAGAAAAGTGACGCAGGGTAGATCTATACTACTACAAATCGTCAAATATTCACCCTAAAAAGGACGGATACCCATAATCTCACGTACCTCGGCTACCGTCTTCGAAGCACTCTCACGCGCTACCTCTGCTCCACGGGTAACCACCTTGTGCAGGTAGGCATCATCATTGATAATCTCGGCCAGGTTCGTACGAATCGGGGCCACCACCTTGATAATATCCTCGGCAAGCTGTTTCTTCATATCCCCGTAACGGATCTCACAGCGATTCCACAAATCGGTATAGTGCTGCAGAGTGTCCGGCGTCGAAACAGCCTTCATAATGGTGAACAGATTGGTAATCACCTCCGGCATCGGACTGTTCGGCTCGGTCGGACCGCCATCCGTCACAGCCTTCATCACCTTCTTGCGAATCACATCGTCCGGATCCGAAAGGAAAATACCGTTCCCCTCCGATTTGCCCATCTTGCCCGTACCATTCAAGCCCGGAATTTTCACCGATGCTTCACCAAAGTTGTAAGGTTGGCTCTCAGGGAAATATTCAACACCATACATCTGATTGAAACGACGTGCAAAACGACGGGTCAACTCCAGGTGCTGCTCCTGATCCTTGCCTACCGGTACGCGTGTGGCCCGGTGCAACAAAATGTCGGCCGCCATCAATACCGGATAGCACAACAAACCCGCATTCACATTATCCGGCTGATGACGTACCTTGTCCTTGAAGGATGCCGTACGCTCCAACTCCCCAACATAAGTGTGCATACTCAACAACAAAGACAACTCCGTCACCTGAGGCACATCACTCTGAATATAAATCGTCGCAGCCTCCGGATCAAGCCCTGCTGCCAAATACTCCGCCAATACGTTGCGAACATTCCCATGCAACGCCTTCGGATCCGGATGGGTCGTCAATGAGTGATAATCCGCAATGAAAAAGAAACACCGATCCGTATGCTGCATCTTCACAAAATTCTTCAAGGCACCGAAATAGTTCCCCAAATGCAACTGACCGGTCGAGCGAATACCGCTAACTACTGTTTCCATAATATCTATTCTATTGTTTTTTTGTCGCACAAAATTAACAAAAACAGCACAAATCAATCCCCATTATCCGAAATTATCGGGCGTTATACCGATTTTTGAATTACTTTTGCGTGTAGGTTCTGTCATCCTACAAATTACTCGACAAACCTTCAACCCGATACACCCGCCTATGAATACCTATTGGAGACTGCTGGGATTCGCCAAACCGATCGAAAAATATGCGATCCCCTATTTCTTCTATACCCTATTCTACTCGCTGTTCAACACGTTCAACTTCGTGATGATCATCCCGATCCTCAACTCGTTGTTCGACCCCTCGAAACAGATCGCCCATGTCACCGAATGGCCACACTTCGCCCTCAACATGGACTATTTCGATCAACTCCTGAACTTCGTCCTCTATAAAATCTACGGTGACCACTACTCGGTGATGAACGTCATGCTGTTCCTCAGCATCTTTATCGTCACCTCCGCCCTGCTTAGCAACCTCTTCCGGTACCTGGGCCAGTGGACCATCGAAAATATGAAAATCCATACTCTTCGCCGCCTGAGAAATGCCGTCTTCGATAATGTCATGGGTCTCCACGTCGGATACTTCAGCAACGAGCGAAAGGGCGATATCATCTCCAAAATCACATCCGACGTCACCGTCGTGCAGTTCTGCATCACCAATACCCTCCAGGTGGCCTTCCGCGAACCATTCCTCATCATCGGCTATATGGTCGCACTCGTCAATATCTCGTGGGAATTGACCATCTTCTCAGCCATCTTCCTGCCACTGACCGCCCTGCTGATCGGCTCAATCGTCAAACACCTCCGCAAATCGGCTAAAGAGGCCCAGGAAAACTTCGGCGATATGACCAGTCTGCTCGACGAAGCCCTAACCGGAGTCAAGGTGATCAAGGGATACAACGCCACCGGTTATATCACCAAAAAATTCCGCCGTATCAACGACCTCTATTCGCGCATCACTCGGGCTATGGCACGTCGCCAACAACTCGCCTCCCCAATGAGCGAATTCCTCGGTATCACCGCCGCAGCCATTCTATTAATGTATGGCGGCAGTCTGGTCCTCGACGGAAAACTCGAAGCTGCCGGATTTATCGCCTACCTGGCCATCTTCACCCAGATCACCCGCCCGGTCCGCTCCTTCACCGACGCCTTCAGCAACATCAACCAGGGTATCGCCGCCGGTGAACGCGTTCTCGGCCTGCTCGACGAAAAGAGCAAAATCACCGCTCCCACCAATGCCGCAAAACTCGAAGAGTTCAAAGAGAGCATCGAGTTCCGCAACGTCTCCTTCTCCTACGACGATTCGCGTCAGGTGATCGACTCCGTCAGCTTCACCATCCGCAAAGGAGAGACCGTCGCTCTGGTGGGTCCCTCAGGCGGAGGTAAGTCAACCCTTTCGGACCTCATTCCCCGTTTCTATGACGTGACCGGAGGCCAAATTCTCGTCGATGGCATCGATCTGCGCGACTACGATCTCGAAAGCCTCCGTCAACACATGGGTATCGTCACCCAGGAGACTATTCTGTTCAACGACACCATTGCCGGCAACATTCGTCTCGGTAAACGCAACGCCACCGATGCCGAGATCGAGACCGCTGCCCGAATCGCCAACGCCGACGAATTTATTCGCGAAACGGAACACGGCTACCAAACCAATGTCGGCGATCGCGGCATGAAACTCTCCGGTGGTCAACGACAACGGTTGAGTATCGCTCGAGCCGTACTGAAAAATCCTGACATCCTGATTCTCGATGAGGCCACCTCGGCCCTCGACACCGAATCCGAAAAGCTGGTACAAGATGCGTTGAATGCACTGCTCAAAGGCCGCACCTCGCTGGTAATCGCCCACCGACTCAGCACCATTCACAATGCCGACAAAATCATTGTGATCGAACACGGCCGCATCGCCGAACAGGGAACTCACCACGAACTGATGGAACGTGGCGGCATCTATGCCCACCTGATTGAGATGCAGCAGCTTTCCTAACCCCTGACTCCCGAAAGCACGAAAGAGCCTCTATTCCGCCTCGTGCTTCCTCGATATACCTGATACCGGCGCTACATTCCCTCTTCCGGGGTGCGACTTGATGCCCCAGAAGGCAGCGATCAGCGCCAACCAAACATACCGCATTATGAGTACAATTCTCTTCAACCATGTCATCTTCGGCCCGGTACACAGCCGGAGACTCGGTCTGTCGTTGGGAGTCAACCTGCTTCCCCTCAACAACAAACTCTGCAACTTCGATTGCATCTATTGCGAATGCGGATGGGGACACAAAGCAGTCTCCCCGCGATTCAATACTCGCGAAGAGGTACAATATCATCTGCGAGCCAAACTCCAAGAGATGGCTGCCGATGGAAAACTCCCTGATGTGATCACCTTCGCCGGAAACGGAGAGCCCACCATGCACCCCCAATTCGAAGAGATCATCGCCGATACCCTCGCCACCCGCGACGAACTGAGCCCCAAATCCAAAGTATCGGTACTGAGCAATGCCACGATGATCGATCGCGACTCGGTCTGCCGCGCGCTTTGCCGTGTGGACAACAATATTCTGAAACTCGACTCGGCTATCGACCGGACCATGCGCATCATCAACCAACCTCGCGGAAACCGTACAGTCGCCGAAACCGTCGAACTGATGAAACGCTTTAACGGACAACTGATCATCCAAACGATGTTCCTGCGTGGCCGCTTCAACGGTCAGTCGATCGACAATACCACACCAGAAGAGGTTTCGGCCTGGCTCGATCTGGTCCGTCAGATCACCCCAAAACAGGTGATGATCTACACAATCGACCGTGAAACACCAGCCCACGAACTGGTCAAAATCCCGGTCAGCGAACTCTCCCGAATTGGAGAACAGGTACGGGCCCTCGGCATCCCCTGCTCCGTCTCCGGAGCGACCGAACACCCCTCCACCCCAGACAGCATCCCAAACCCCGAAGAGTAACAGTTTTGTTCTCTTCCACGTTTCGGAGCGAAGAGCGTGGTGAACAAATGATAAGACCCCAAAAAACTATAACAACAACTAACAAATAAAAAAGAGGAAGGAGTACTCAAAATTTTTCTTTAAAGCGTGCTTTCTATATTCAGGCTGCTTTAGATTACGGTTGAGAGCTCCCCGAGGGAGAAGGGGGTATGATAGCATCAAGGCAGATTGCGCAACGCCCTGGCTCCCCTCTCCAAAACAATGACTCAACGTTTCATCGTAAACCCAAAACTCCAACCCCATAGAACCAAAAGTCAATCACATATATGGTAACAACCGAACAGATTAAGGCACTTGAGGAACGGCAACAAGCCCTATATACCCACCTGCACATCGAAGACCGACGTCTGGAACTCGACGAGCAGGAGGCGCTGACCCACGATCCCAACTTCTGGGATGACCCCGCCAAAGCTGAAGCCCAACTCAAAAAAGTCGCCGGAATCAAATATTGGATCACCGCCTACGACGCCATAGCCTCCGCCATGGAGGAGCTGCACCTCCTGCCGGAATTTATCCGCGAAGGGGCCTCCTCCCCCGAAGAGCTCGATACCCAATACAACAAGGTGCTCAAAATGATCGAAGAGCTCGAAATGCGGAATATGCTCCGCAGCGAAGAGGATCACCTCGGAGCCATCATGGAGATCAACTCCGGGGCTGGCGGTACCGAAAGTCTCGATTGGGCAGCCATGCTGATGCGTATGTATATGCGCTGGGGCGAAGCCAACGGCTATCAGGTCAAAGTGATCGACGTTCAGGATGGAGAAGAGGTCGGTATCAAATCGGCAACCCTCGAATTTGTCGGCGAATTCGCCTACGGATACCTCAAAAGCGAAAGCGGCGTCCACCGTTTGGTGCGCCCCTCGCCATTCAACGCCAACAACAAACGCCAAACTACATTCGCCTCCGTATTCGTTTCACCCGCCGTTGACGATACCATCGAAATCACTATTAACCCCGCCGACATCGAATGGGATACCTATCGAAGCGGTGGTAAAGGTGGACAAAATGTCAACAAGGTCGAAACAGGCGTCCGCGTACGCCACCTGCCTACCGGTATCATGGTCGAGAATACAGAGACCCGTTCCCAAAGTATGAACAAAGAGAACGCCCTGCGTATCCTCAAATCCAAACTCTACCAACTCGAACTCAACAAACGACGCGAACTCCAAAACGAGCTCGAAGGCAAAAAGAAAAAGATCGAATGGGGTTCCCAGATCCGTAGCTACGTCTTCGATGACCGCCGCGTAAAGGACCACCGTACCGGATACCAGACCTCAGATGTCCAACGTGTCATGGATGGCGATATCGGCGGCTTTATCAAAGCCTACCTGATGGGAGATCACGAAGATTAACAACCTTTGCTTCTTACTTCTCTACTGTTTGAGCCTCAATAGGGCTGAGTATCTGAATGGCAGCCCCTTCGGGGTCAGGCCAAGCCTTCAGAGGAGGCAGAAGGCAGAAGGCAGTAACAGAGTGGAGGGAACAAGAGGCAAGACAGGAGGGAGCAAGAGATAAGTGATCAGAGATATGGGACTGGAACCAGGAGTCAAGAATCTGAGGACAGAAACCAGGAGTCAGAAATCTGAAGTCAGGAATCTGGGGAATATAGGATCAGAAACGGGAACATTGTTCAGAACGCACTGTCGAACCAATAAAAAGAGTTCACACCCATTGCATATCGCTTGATTTTCCCCTAATCAATAAAAATAAGAAGCGGGCATCTCGCCATGAGATGTCCGCTTCTCTCTTTTGCAATATTATCGTCTCGACTATCGACTATTTGCGATAGATCTTCGTGTAACCGTAGATCGCCTCGTCACCCAACTCCTCCTCGATCCGGAGCAGCTGATTGTACTTGGCCATACGATCCGAACGGCTCATCGAACCGGTCTTGATCTGTCCCGAATTGGTGGCAACGGCAATGTCGGCAATCGTCGAATCCTCCGTCTCACCACTGCGGTGCGAAGTTACCGACGTATAACCGGCCCTATGCGCCATCTCAATGGCATCCAACGTCTCAGTCAACGTACCGATCTGGTTCACCTTGATCAAAATCGAATTGGCACAACCCAACTCAATACCCTTCTTCAAGAACTCTACGTTGGTCACAAACAGGTCATCACCTACCAGCTGGCATTTGCCGCCCAATCGCTCGGTCAGCACCTTCCAGCCGTCCCAGTCGTTCTCGCTCATACCATCCTCGATCGAATCAATCGGATATTTCGCTACCAACTCCTCCAGGTAGGCCACCTGCTCTGCCGAAGTACGTTTGGCTCCGGTCGGGCCCTCAAACTTCGTATAGTCGTAAACACCATCCTTATAGAACTCCGACGATGCGCAATCCATACCAATGGCTACATCACCGCCTTCGCATTTACGACCCGGTTTATAGCCCGCCTTCTTAATCGCCTCGATAATCGACTCCAAAGCGTCCTCCGTACCCTTCAAGGCCGGTGCAAAACCGCCTTCATCACCGACAGCCGTGCTCAAACCACGATCATGCAGCACCTTCTTCAAGGCGTGGAACACCTCGGCGCCCATACGCAACCCTTCACGGAACGACGGAGCACCTACCGGACGGATCATGAACTCCTGGAAAGCAATCGGCGCATCGGAGTGTGAACCACCATTGATGATATTCATCATCGGAACCGGCAGCGTCTTGGCATTCGTACCGCCGATATAACGCCACAGCGGCATGCCCAAATAGTCGGCTGCCGCACGTGCGCAAGCCAACGAAGCACCCAAAATGGCATTGGCGCCCAATTTGCTCTTGGTCGGGGTGCCGTCCAGCTCGATCATCGTCTTATCGATGCCCACCTGATCGGTCACCGGCATGCCCAAAATCTCTTTGGCAATCACCTCGTTCACATTCTGAACAGCCTTCAATACACCTTTGCCACCGTAACGGCTCTTATCTCCATCGCGCAACTCAAGCGCCTCGTTCTCTCCTGTCGATGCTCCGGATGGAACCGCAGCTCGTCCAAAAGCACCACTCGCGGTGGTGACCTCTACTTCAATCGTCGGATTTCCACGTGAATCCAGAATCTCTCTGGCATGTACACTTACAATCTCACTCATCGTAATTATTTTTTAAGATTTGACTTTTGCCAAAAACCAAAACTTGTCTGCTAATATAACGTCCTATCTGCAAAAATAGTGCAACATCTACATTTTTGCAAAACAAAGGGGAGATCCCTCCGGATCTCCCCTCAATCTCTCCTATCGTTCCGTATGCAGCCCAAAGGCTAACATTCAAATCGAATCGGATAACTCTGCCGAAATTACTCAGCTTTTGCCTCTTCGGCCGGCTTCTCTGCCTCTACAGCAGGAGCAGCTGCCTCTGCTGCAGGCGCTGCAGCCTTCTTAGCACGGCTACGACGAGTCTTTGGCTTCTCTGCTGCCTTTGGTGCTGCTGCAGTTGCATAGGCCTCATCAAAGTCTACCAACTCAATAAAGCAGGTCTCTGCTCCATCTCCCAAACGGAAACCCGTCTTCAAAATGCGGCAATAGCCACCCGGACGATTCGCAATCTTCGGCGCAATTACTCGGAACAATTCTGCTGTCGCCTCCTTGTCCTTCAAATAACTGAACACCGTACGACGCGAATGAGTCGTATCTTCCTTCGATTTGGTAATCAGCGGCTCTACATACATGCGCAATGCCTTGGCCTTCGCCAGAGTCGTATTGATCCTCTTGTGCTTCAACAACGAACTCGCCAGATTGGCCATCAACGCCTTGCGGTGACCGGCCTGGCGGCCGAGGTGATTGATTTTCTTATTATGTCTCATGGTTACTTAATCGTTCGTGTTAATCCTTGTCTAGTTTGTATATGGAGACGTCCATACCGAAGTGTAAATTCAGATTTGCCAACAACTCATCCAACTCCGACAACGACTTCTTGCCAAAGTTCCGGAATTTCAACAAATCATTCCGATTGAAACGTACCAAATCGCCTACTGTCTCTACCTCCGCTGCCTTCAAACAGTTCAATGCCCGTACTGACAAATCCTGATCCGACAACTTCGTCTTCAACAACTGACGCATGTGAAGTACATCCTCATCAAACTCTTCGGTCGCACTGTTTTCCTCAAGGTTCAGCGTAATCTTTTCATCGGAGAAGAGCATGAAGTGATGAATCAATATTTTAGCCGCCTCCTTAAGCGCTTCCTTCGGATGAATACTACCATCCGTCGTAATCTCCAGATTCAGTTTCTCGTAATCGGTCTTCTGCTCCACACGGTAGTTCTCAACCGTAAACTTCACATTACGAATCGGTGTGTGAATCGAATCGATCGGCAACAAACCAAACTCTGCATCTGCCGGACGATTCTCCTCCGCCGGTACATATCCACGACCCTTGGCAATCGTTAACTCCATCTGTAACTTAACTTCAGGATCCAAACGACAAATTACCAAGTCAGGATTCAATACCTTGAAGTTGGTCAAGAAGTTCGAGATATAACCCGCGGTGAGCTCACTCTGTCCAGCTACATTGACAGTCACCTTCTCACCATCGACATTCTCGACGGTCTTGATGAAACGTACCTGCTTGAGCTTCAATATGATCTCAAGCATTCCTTCCATAACACCGGGGATCGCAGCAAACTCATGATCGACACCGGCAACCTTGACCGTCGTGATCGCATAGCCCTCCAACGACGAGAGCAAAATGCGCCGCAACGCATTGCCGATGGTCATGCCAAATCCGGGCTCGAGCGGACGGAATTCAAACCGTCCGAACGAAGAGGTGGATTCGAGCATTATTACCTTCTCAGGCTTTTGAAATGCTAATATTGCCATAATTATTGCTCCTCGATTAATGATTACTTAGAATACAACTCGACGATAAGCTGCTCTTTGATGTTCTCAGGAATGTCCGCACGTTCCGGCTTCTGAAGGAATTTGCCACTCATCTGGCTGCCATCCCACTCCAACCATGCATAACGATTGTGTGCGCCGGTTACAGAATCCTGAATAACCTCCAACGATTTTGATTTCTCACGAACTCCTACAACATCACCCGGACGAAGCTGGTACGAAGGAATGTTTACTACTGCTCCGTTTACCGTGATGTGACGATGAGATACCAACTGACGTGCAGCTGCACGTGTCGGAGCAATGCCCAAACGGAATACTACGTTGTCCAAACGGCACTCCAAAATCTGAAGCAGGTTCTCACCGGTAATACCACCGATACGGGCAGCCTCCTCAAACGTGTGACGGAACTGCTTCTCCTGCACCCCGTAGATGGCTTTCGCCTTCTGCTTCTCCAGCAACTGAGTACCATACTCAGATACCTTCTTGCGTTTGCGCATCAAACCATGCTGTCCGGGAGGGTAGTTCTTCTTCTCAAGCGATTTGTCCGCGCCATAAATGGCTTCGCCAAACTTTCTGGCGATCTTTGACTTTGGTCCTATATATCTTCCCATAATAGAAGTTGCTTTTTGATTTAATAATTACACGGAGATAATCTCCGCTTGGAGTGACGCCGACATTCCACCGTAATAAATACGGTTGGGAATGCGGCCAATCTGCTGAATATTCAACAAACCGCTCCGGTGGCGTCGGACCGGAAATTAGACACGACGACGGTTAGGTGGACGGCAACCGTTGTGCGGCAGTGGAGTTACATCGATAATTTCGGTAACCTCAATGCCTGCACCGTGAACGGTACGAATTGCCGACTCACGGCCTGCTCCCGGACCCTTCACATACACCTTTACCTTGCGAAGACCCAGATCGTAAGCAATCTTGGCGCAATCTGCTGCTGCTGTCTGGGCTGCATACGGCGTGTTCTTCTTAGAGCCACGGAAACCCATCTTTCCGGCTGAACTCCAACTGATCACCTCTCCGTTCGCATTCGCTATCGTGATGATCACGTTATTGAAAGTAGAGTGTACGAATACCTTGCCTTCGGTACCCACCTTAACCACTCTCTTCTTAACTGTTCCTGTTTTTTTTGCCATAACTCTAATAGATTACTTCGTTGCTTTTTTCTTGTTGGCAACGGTCTTCTTGCGACCCTTGCGCGTGCGGGCATTATTCTTCGTGCTCTGGCCGCGAACCGGAAGACCCAAACGGTGACGAATGCCACGATAACAACCAATATCCATCAGTCGCTTGATGTTCAACTGAACCGTCGAACGCAGCTCGCCCTCTACCTTGTAGCCTCCTTCAGCGATCGCGCTACGAATCGCAGATACCTGCGCATCGGTCCAATCCTGTACCTTGATCGCTGCATCTACATTCGCCTTCGCAAGAATCGTACGGGCGGTACTGCGTCCAATCCCGTAGATATAGGTCAAGCCTATATCTCCTCTCTTGTTCTTAGGTAAATCTACACCTACAATACGTGCCATAAATTCAATTATGCTTTTTTTGTTTGTTCCTGTTTACTATCCCTGACGCATCTTCAGCTTGGGATTCTTCTTGCAGATCACATAGAGGCGACCTTTGCGCTTTACTATCTTGCAATCCTCGCTTCTCTTCTTAATCGATGTTCTTACTTTCATTGTTCAGAATGCTTTGTGGAATCAATCTCACGAGGCCCAACCTCACGGCTAAAACCTATCGCGCTCTCCTGATCCCGTGTTCTGTTCTACTTGTACCTGAACGATATACGTCCCTTACTCAGGTCGTACGGGGACATCTCTACTTTTACCTTGTCTCCCGGTAAAATCTTGATGTAGTGCATCCGCATCTTACCGGAAATGTGAGCGGTGATCACGTGACCATTGTCCAACTCAACACGAAACATCGCATTGGACAACGCCTCGATAATCGTCCCGTCCTTCTCAATAGCAGCTTGTTTGGCCATAGGAGTCTTACAAATTTATTGCTTGTTCGATTACGCCGAAGTCGGTCAACACATCAGCACCATGTTTCGTGATCGCTACTGCCTGCTCAAAATGTGCAGACGGCTTACGATCCCGTGTCCGGACGGTCCAGCCGTCACGCTCAAACACTACGGAACGTGTCCCCATGTTGATCATTGGCTCTATGCAGATGACCATCCCCTCTTTCAGAAGTGGACCCCTGCCACGGGCTCCGTAGTTCGGTACCTCTGGCTCCTCATGCATGTCCCGACCGAGACCATGTCCTACCAACTCCCGTACTACCGAATAACCGTGTCGCTCAGCATGCTCCTGCACAGCATTGGCAATATCGCCGATGCGATTCCCTGCCTTCGCCTGTGCGACACCCTTATAAAGAGCCTCTTTGGTTACGCGGAGAAGATCCTGAACCTCAGGTGCTATCTCTCCTACTGCAAACGTATATGCAGAATCGCCGTAAAACCCCTTCATAAGCGTGCCACAATCTACTGAGAGAATATCGCCCTCCTTCAGAATGCGCTTTGCGGAAGGTATACCGTGTACGACCTCTTCATTGATGGACATACACAACGTGTTCGGAAAACCGCCGTAACCCAAAAAACCGGGTTCAGCTCCGTGAGACCGAATAAAATCCTCGGCGATCTTGTCCAGCTCGAGCGTCGATACGCCCGGCCGGACATGTTTGCCGATCTCTGCCAGCGTCGCGCTTACCAATTGGTTGTTCTCGCGCAGCAACTCGATCTCTTCCGCTGTCTTTAAGTATATCATCTTGCAGAACTCTTATTAACCCATACGTCCTTTAATACGGCCCGTCTTCATCAGCCCGTCGTAGTGACGCAGCAGCAGATAACTCTCAATCTGCTGGAGTGTGTCGAGGACTACACCTACCAAGATCAACAACGAGGTACCGCCGTAGAACAGCGCAAACTGATTGTTGATGCCCAACTTCATCGCAAACGTCGGCAAAATCGCTACGATTGCCAAGAAAATGGAGCCCGGAAGGGTGATCCGCGTCATAATGGTATCGAGGTACTCAACGGTCTTCTTACCCGGTTTAATACCCGGAATGAAACCTCCGTTGCGTTTCATGTCCTCTGCCATCATGTTGGGGTTCACGGTGATCGCCGTGTAGAAATAGGTGAAGGCGATAACCAACAGCGCAAATACCAGATTATACCAGAAACCCGTGTAATCCGCAAAAGCCGCAGCAAATCCCTGCGTAGCCTCGAAGCGGGTGAAGAACATCGGAATAAACATCAACGCCTGAGCGAAGATGATCGGCATAACTCCGGCCGCATTGATCTTCAACGGAATGTACTGACGTACACCGCCGTACTGCTTGTTCCCAACGATCCGTTTCGCATACTGAACCGGAATCTTGCGAACTGCCTGTACCAGTGCAATCGTCGCCGCAAAGACCAAAAACAGAAGCACCAACTCAACTACCAACATCACCAAACCACCGGTAGCCTCCGTGAAACGTGTGTTCAACTCAGCCATCAATGCGTGAGGCAAACGTGCTATAATACCCACCATGATGATGAGCGATACACCGTTGCCAATTCCTTTGTCGGTGATCTTTTCGCCGAGCCACATTACAAACATCGTACCCGCAATCAGCACAATCGTTGCACTAATCGTGAACAGTACGCTGCCTCGACCCAGCACAAAGGCCGCATCCGGCAGCTGTGCATGGAGGTTGGCCAAATAGGCCGGGCCCTGCAACAGCAGCACGATGATGGTCAAATAGCGGGTCCACTGGTTGATTTTGCGACGTCCACTCTCGCCCTCTTTCTGCAGCTTCTGGAAATAGGGAACCACAATTCCCATCAGCTGAATAACGATCGAAGCCGAGATGTAGGGCATGATTCCCAACGCAAAAATCGACGCGTTGCTGAACGCTCCTCCGGAGAAGATGTTCAACAACCCCATCAATCCATTGCCTTCTACCTGGCTCTGCAATGCCTGCAAAGCCTCGGGATTGATGCCCGGGATCACCACAAAACTACCGAAACGATATACCAAGATCAAAGCCAACGTAAACAAAATACGTTTACGCAACTCCTCGATCTTGAATATATTCTTAATGGTTTCGATTAACTTTCTCATCGCTGATATTTAAAGGCTGTAATTAAAGTTTAGTCACCTTGCCGCCCTGCGCTTCGATTGCCGCAGCTGCACTCTTCGAGAAGGCGTGTGCCGTTACATCCAACGCCGTACTCAAGGTACCACTGCCGAGAATCTTCACACGGTCGTTCTTGTTGACAAAACCAGCCTCAATCAACGTCTCTACATTGATGCTCTTCAATGAAGAACTCTTCGCTAATTCGTCAAGTACTCCAATATTGATGCCTTTGTACTCAACACGTTTCAAATTGGTGAAGCCATACTTCGGCAAACGTCTCTGAAGCGGCATCTGACCACCCTCGAAACCAATTTTTGAAGAGTAACCTGAACGCGATTTCGCTCCTTTGTGACCACGTGTTGACGTACCCCCACGGCCAGATCCCTGACCACGACCGATACGTTTCTCGTTTTTGGTCGACCCTTCTGCAGGTTTTAAATTACTGAGATTCATTATGCTTTCTTTTTTATTGTTTCTCAATAGCGCCCCTCGCGGGACAAAATAGCTCCTTCAGGATACTATTTTACCTCCTCCACCTTGACCAGGTGTTTAACCTTCTCTACCATACCGAGAATGATCGCCGAAGCTTCATGCTCTACGGTAGCGTTCATCTTGCGAAGTCCCAGTGCATCCAAATTCTTCTTCTGCTGGGCACTCGCTCCGATGCGGCTCTTGATCTGGGTAATTTTCAATTTAGCCATTTCTCGTCGCTATTATCCGTTAAAAACTGTATCCAAAGAGACTCCACGTACCTGTGCTACACTGTGCGCATCACGCAACTCCAACAATGCTGCAATAGTAGCTTTTACCAGGTTGTGAGGGTTCGATGATCCCTTGCTCTTGGCCAACACGTTGCGGATGCCAACGCTCTCCAATACAGCACGCATGGCACCTCCGGCAATTACTCCAGTACCAGGAGCTGCTGGACGAATCATGACCAACGAACCACTGTAACGTGCCTCCTGTTTGTGAGGAATAGTCCCGTGAAGAACCGGTACCTTGACCAAATTCTTCTTGGCGTCCTCTACACCCTTGGCGATCGCTGCCGTTACCTCGCTAGCCTTGCCAAGTCCGTAACCTACTACTCCGTTCTCGTTACCTACAACTACAATCGCCGAAAACGAAAAAGTACGTCCTCCCTTGGTAACCTTCGTTACGCGCTGGATGCTTACCAAACGATCCTTGAGCTCCAGATCGCTTGTCCTTACTTTCTTTATGTTCGTATTTGACATATCTCTTAGAATTTAAGTCCGCCTTCGCGGGCTGCGTCCGCCAACATTTTCACTCTTCCGTGGTACAAGTAACCGTTACGGTCAAACGATACCGCATTGATCCCCTTGGCCAAACCACGCTCGGCTGCCAATTTGCCTACCAATGCCGCTACCTGTGATTTGTTCAGGCCTGCTGCCTGCTCTACAACCTCTTTATCCAAAGATGAGGCCGATGCCAGCGTCACACCCTTCTGATCGTCGATCAACTGAACATAAATCTGCTTGTTACTTCTGAACACAGACATGCGAGGACGCTCTGCTGTTCCGCTGACGATCTTGCGGATACGCATCTTGATCCTCTCTCTTCTCTCTATCTTGGTCAATGACATAACTCTACAATTTTACTATTTTGCATTAGCAGATTTACCAGCTTTACGACGAAGCTGCTCTCCAACAAACTTAATACCTTTACCCTTGTAAGGCTCCGGCTTACGAAGCGAACGCAACTTAGCAGCTACCTGACCAATCAACTGTTTGTCGATACTCTTCAAGGTAACAATAGGATTACCCTTCTTCTCGGTAACTGCCGTAGCGGTAATCTCCTTTGGCATCTCAAAATAGATGTCGTGAGAATATCCCAGACTCATCTGAAGTACATTCCCCTGCATCTCAGCTTTGTATCCTACACCTACCAACTCCTGCTGGATCTGGTAGCCCTCAGATACACCTACAACCATGTTGTGAATCAACGCACGATACAAACCGTGCATCGAACGGTGACGAGGCTGGTCGGTCGGGCGGGTTACATGAACCGCATTCCCCTCTACGGTAACCGTAATGTCTGAATCAACCTTCTGACTCAGCGTTCCAAGAGGGCCTTTCACACATACCACGTTGTCAGGTCCAACCGTTACGGTTACGCCTGCGGGCAGGTTTACAGGTAATTTTCCAATTCTTGACATGATATTCTTGTCTTAACTAAATTAATAAACATAGCACAGTACCTCGCCGCCTACATTCTCCTGACGGGCTTTCTTGTCGGTCATGATGCCTTTAGAGGTAGATACCACTGCAATCCCCAAACCGTTCAATACACGCGGCATATCCGCTGCACTGCTGTAACGACGCAAACCCGGACGGCTTACTCGTTTCAGACCCTTGATGGCATTGGTCTTGGTCTCTGCATGGTACTTCAACGCGATCTTGATGATCGGCTTGCCCTTCTCATCCTTGTCCTCCTTGTAGGCCAAAATGTAGCCCTGCTCGTAGAGTACTCGGGTGATCTCGAGCTTCATTTTCGATGCGGGAGCTTCAACCACCTTGTGGTTGGCTTTCACCGCGTTCCTAACTCGCGTCAGGAAATCCGCAATTGGATCAGTCATTGTAATAAAATAATATTAGTTAATACTGGCCTTCAGTCCGTTATGCACAAACTGCCCGGCCTTCGGGTTATCGCTCTGCTGCCTCGGCTCAAAACCAAAGCACTTTTCACGGAACAACGCGGCAGGGGTCACCCCCTCCGCGGCTGTCCATAAAAATCAGGCGGTAAAGTTACGAAAATTTTTCTTTCCGTCAAATCGCTTTCGGAGAAAGAGTTGCAACGCTCTCTATCGGCCTCCTGGAAACAGCTCCCGACATCCCGTCAAAAGCCTCCTCCAAAATCAACTCCAATAAAATTTTTTGCTCCTCCTGCCTGCTCAACCCAGTCTGCTCAACCCACCTACTCTACCCAATCGTCCAAAGCAGGTCGGATGACTCGTCAGCCATCCGCCGCTTCAGCTCGATTTTTATTGATTTGGCCCGGAACATATGCCCCGACAAATCCGTAGATCAGGTCTCAGTCCTCGCTCAGGTCTCAGCTCCCAGCTATCAGGTCTCAGGTCTCGCTCTTGGCTCTCCGAAACCGGCGTCCGCCTACCAGCTTGCCTTCTTAACACCAGGGATCAGCCCCTTTGATGCCATCTCACGGAACTGAATACGGCTGATGCCGAACTGGCGCATATAGCCCTTAGGACGGCCCGTCAGTTTGCAACGGTTGTGCAGACGGATCGGATTCGAGTTGCGTGGCAATTTTGCCAATCCCTCGTAATCTCCGGCCTCTTTCAGAGCAGCTCGTTTGGCAGCGTAACGCTCAACCAATTTGAGGCGTTTAACCTCACGAGCCTTCATTGATTCTTTTGCCATATCTTATGCGTTCTTTTTTGCGTTTTTAAACGGTAATCCGAACTGCTTCAGAAGTGCGTATGCCTCCTCATCAGTGTTCGCGGTCGTTACAAAGGTGATCTCCATACCCAAAATCTTCGTGATCTTGTCAATGTCGATCTCCGGGAAGATAATCTGCTCTGCAACACCCAGCGTATAGTTACCGCGACCGTCAAACTTGTCGTTGATTCCCTTGAAGTCACGGATACGTGGCAACGCTACCGCTACCAACCTCTCCAAGAACTCATACATCTTGTTGTGACGCAACGTCACACGGGCACCGATAGGCATCCCCTTACGGAGTTTGAAGTTCGAAATATCCTTCTTCGAACGGGTCGCTACTGCACGCTGACCAGTGATCTTCGTCAATTCGTCAATCGCTGTCTCCAGAATCTTCTTGTCGCCAATGGCCTGACCCAAACCCTGGTTGATCACAATCTTCTCGAGGACGGGAACCTGCATCACGCTGGTGTAGTTGAACTCCTTGACAAGGGCAGGTACAATCTGCTCCTTGTACATCTTCTTTAACGTAGGAACGTATGCTACCATTATTTAATCTCCTCCCCTGACTTTTTTGAGTAACGTACTAATTTGCCGTCTGAACCCACCTTGCGTCCAATGCGTGTCGCTTTGCCACTCTTGGCATCTACCGGCTGCAGGTTCGAGATGTGGATCGAAGCCTCTTGCTTCACAATACCACCCTGGGGATGTTTGGCGTTCGGCTTCGTGTGCTTCGAAACCATGTTCACGCCCTCGACGATCGCCCGCTCCTTCTCAACCAATACACGAAGAACTTTCCCCGTCTGGCCCTTGTTGTCACCGGCGTTCACGATTACCGTGTCCCCCTTCTTGATATGCAATTTTACTGACATCTTTTAACCTTTTAAAATTACAATACTTCGGGCGCCAATGAAATGATCTTCATGTACGAATCACGCAACTCTCGGGCTACCGGCCCAAAGATACGCGTGCCCCGCATCTCACCCTGGTTGTTGAGCAGTACGACAGCATTGTCGTCAAATCGAATGTAGGAACCGTTTGCACGACGAATCTCTTTCGAGGTGCGCACTACAACGGCCTTGGATACAGTACCCTTCTTGATATCTCCAGAAGGTGTGGCACTCTTGACAGTCACCACAATTTTGTCGCCGATGGTGGCATAACGTTTCCCTGTGCCACCCAGTACGCGGATACAGAGAACCTCTTTGGCTCCGCTGTTATCGGCTACTGACAGTCTGCTTTCTTGTTGTATCATGGCTTACTTAGCTCTTTCAATAATTTCTACTAATCTCCAACGTTTCGTCTTGCTCAAAGGACGGGTCTCGGCAATCCGTACCGTGTCCCCTGCATGGCAACTGTTGGTCTCGTCGTGTGCTACAAACTTCTTCGTCTTGTTCACGAACTTGCCGTAGATCGGATGTTTCTCCTTACGCTTGATGGCTACCGTGATCGATTTGTCCATCTTGTTGCTGACAACCACCCCGATTCTCTCTTTTCTCAGATTTCTTTCCATGGGTAATTACGCTTTTACGGTTTCTTTCTGGCCCAAAATCGTCAGCATGCGAGCGATATCCCTGCGGGCCTTCTTCATCAGGGTGGGATTCTCTACCGGTGAAACGGCATGATTCATCTTCATGCGAAGAAGGTTCGCCTTCTCTGCCTCAATCCGCTCTGCCAATTCCGCTGCGGAAAGCTCTTTAATCTCTGATGTCTTCATGTCTTTTCCTAAATTGATGTTTCGGTATAGTCTCGTCTCACAATAAACTTAGTCGTAATCGGAAGCTTCTGGGCACCCAAACGCAATGCCTCCTGAGCTACTGCCAAGGGCACTCCCTCTGCTTCGAACAGAATACGGCCCGGAGTTACGGGGGCTACAAACCCTTCGGGTGATCCTTTACCTTTACCCATACGTACCTCCGCAGGCTTCTTCGTGATCGGCTTGTCCGGGAAGATCCGGATCCAAAGCTGTCCTTCACGTTTCATGTAACGCACGATCGCCTGACGTGCGGCCTCTATCTGACGGCCGGTGATCCAAGTGGACTCCATAGCCTTGATGCCGAAGGATCCGAACGCAAGCTGCGCTCCGCGCTGGGCATTGCCCTTCATGCGCCCCTTCTGCATTCTTCTGAATTTCGTTCTTTTTGGCTGTAACATTGTTCTATCGCTTTAAGAAGTCCTTACTTATTCGATTTTCTTTCCCGGCCACGACGGTCACCACGTCCACGACGCTCACCGCGCTCTCCGCGTTCGCCACGGAAACCACGCTCGCTCTGTGATGGCGCTGCTCCGGCAATCTCGAACAGATCACGTTTGGCATAAACCTCACCATTGCAGATCCATACCTTGATTCCCAGAATACCGACCTTGGTCAGGGCTTCGCACAGTGCATAATCTACATCCGCACGGAAGGTGTGCAACGGAATACGTCCCTCTTTGAAGGTCTCGCTACGTGCCATCTCGGCGCCGCCCAAACGACCTGAAATCTGGATCTTGATTCCCTCTGCACCCATACGCATCGTCGATGCGATGGCTGTCTTCACTGCACGACGGTACGAAATACGGCCTTCGAGCTGACGTGCAATGTTATTGGCTACGATCACTGCATCCAACTCCGGGCGTTTTACCTCGAAGATGTTGATCTGTACCTCCTTGCCGGTCAGCTTGCGCAACTCCTCTTTCAGCTTGTCAACCTCCTGGCCGCCTTTACCAATAATGATACCCGGACGTGCCGTCGAGATGGTGACAGTCACCAGCTTCAGTGTACGCTCGATGATAACCTTCGAGATGCTGGCCTTTGCAAGACGGGCACCCAGGTACTTACGAATCTTGGAATCCTCGACCAACTTGCTCGAAAAATCCTTTCCGCCATACCAGTTGGAATCCCAACCGCGTATGATACCGAGTCTGTTTGCTATCGGATTAACTTTCTGTCCCATCTGCTTTGCTATTTTTTTCTTCTTTAACTTCCATTTTGTCCACCACGATCGTTACGCTGTTCGAACGTTTGCGAATCCGGTGTGCGCGACCCTGAGGCGCTGCCTGGATACGCTTGAGCATCGTACCGCTGTTGACATAAATCTCGCTTACGCAAAGTTTATTGTCCTCAAGACGCTGCCCCTCGTTCTTCTGTTCCCAGTTCGCAATCGCGGAACGAAGCAACTTCTCCAATTTGATCGAGGCTGCCTTCTTGCTGAAACGAAGCATGCCCAAAGCGCGATTGATCTCCACGCCGCGAATCGTGTCGGCCACAATACGCATCTTCAGCGGTGAGGTCGGACAATCGTTCAGTACGGCGATGGCCTTCTGTTTCTTCTCGGCTTTAAGCCTTTCGGCCATTATGTGTTTTCTTGAACCCATCTTTACCTACTATTTTTTCTTGTTTCCTGAATGGCCACGGAAGGTACGTGTCGGGGCAAACTCACCCAGCTTGTGTCCTACCATGTTCTCTGTTACATACACCGGGATAAACTTGTTCCCGTTGTGGACGGCGATCGTCTGTCCAACGAAGTCCGGCGATATCATGCTCGCACGTGACCACGTCTTGATGACGCTCTTCTTCCCCCCTTCGTTCTGCGCGATTACCCGCGCTTCCAACTTGGGTTCGATATACGGTCCTTTTTTTAATGAACGGCTCATTACGCTACTATTTTAAATTTATTTTTTCCTTCCTGATACAATGAACTTAGAAGTGGTTTTCTTCGGGTTCCGGGTTTTGTAGCCCTTAGCCAAAAGACCTTTACGTGAACGAGGATGTCCTCCTGAACTACGTCCTTCACCACCACCCATCGGGTGATCTACCGGGTTCATCGTTACACCACGGTTGCGTGGACGACGCCCCAACCAACGGTTGCGACCTGCCTTACCGTGTGCCTCCAAACTGTGGTCCGGATTCGATACCGCACCAATCGTCGCACGGCATGTAACCAATACCATACGGGTCTCCCCTGAAGGAAGTTTGATAATAGCGAATTTACCTTCACGAGCCAAAAGCTGTGCGTAGGTGCCGGCACTACGAGCCATCGCGGCTCCCTGGCCGGGGTAGAGTTCAATGTTGTGTACTACCGTTCCCAGCGGAATGTCTGCCAAAAACAGCGTGTTGCCAACCTCAGGAGCTGCTCCCGCTCCCGTCGATACTATTTGACCCACCTTCAATCCGTTGGGGGCCAACATATAACGCTTCTCACCGTCCGGATATACCAACAAGGCAATACGTGCCGAACGATTCGGGTCATATTCAATCGTCTTGACCGTACCGGTCATTGAATCCTTATCGCGTTTGAAATCGACAACACGGTACATCTTCTTGTGACCGCCGCCAATGTAACGCATGGTCATCTTACCGCTGTTGTTGCGACCTCCGGTGCTCTTGAGCGGAGTAAGCAGCGACTTCTCGGGAACTGACGAAGTAATATCGTCAAAGGTACCAATCACTTTGTGGCGGGTACCCGGTGTCGTGGGTTTGAATTTTCTTACTGCCATCTCTCTTAGATATTACTGTAAAAATCGATCTTGTCGCCGTCCTTGAGGGTTACAAACGCCTTCTTGAAGTTGTTTGCACGTCCACTCAACAAACCGGCACGTGTGTAGCGGCTCTTAGCCTTTCCCATGTAATTGCAGGTGTTGACAGATGTCACAACCACCCCGTACATCGCTTCTACGGCCGCTTTGATCTCCAGCTTATTGGCACGCGGATCCACGATGAAACCGTAACGGTTCAGCTTATCGCCCTGAGCCGTCATTCTCTCGGTTAAAATTGGCTTAATTAAAATATCCATTGTCTTTGAATGATTACAATCCGAACATTTGGTTTACGGCCTCGAGCGAAGTCTCTGCCATTACGATGCTTGCTGCATTCATCACATCATAGGTGTTCAGGTTCGATGCCGGAATCACCTTTACATTCTGAAGGTTGCGAGCTGACAACGAAATCACCGGATTGGTCTCGGGAAGTACCAACAGGATCTTCTTGCCTTCCATCTTCAAATTCTTCGTAATTGCGATAAACTCTTTGGTCTTAGGTGCCTCCATGGCGAAGTCCTCTACTACCGTGATCGCATTCTCTTTGGCCTTGTAGGTCAGCGCACTCTTACGTGCCAACTGTTTCAGCTTCTTGTTCAACTTGAAGCTGTAATCGCGTGGTACAGGACCAAATACGCGACCTCCGCCCGGGAACAACGGCGACAAAATGCTACCGCTACGTGCTCCACCAGTACCCTTCTGCTTCTTCAGCTTACGTGTCGAACCGGCAACCTCATTACGCTGTTTTGACTTGTGGGTACCCTGACGTTTGTTGGCCAGGTACTGCTTTACGTCAAGATAGATCGCATGGTTGTTCGGCTCGATGCCGAAAATCGCATCGTTCAGAGTGGCCTTCTTGCCGGTCTCTGCGCCTGAAATGTTATAAATTGCTACTTCCATCTTAGTTTTCGATTATTAAGTACGACCCTTTCGCACCCGGAATGGAACCCTTAACCAAAAGAAGGTTGTTTTCCGGAAGCTTCTTCAGAATGCGCAGGTTGAGAACCTTAACCTGTTCTCCACCAGTCTGGCCAGGAAGACGTTTACCCTTGAATACGCGTGAAGGGTAAGACGATGCTCCCAGTGAACCCGGTTTACGCTGACGGTTGTGCTGACCGTGGGTCTGACCACCTACACCACCGAAACCGTGACGTTTTACTACACCCTGGAAACCTTTTCCTTTCGAAATCCCGGTCACATCGACCCAGTCATTCTCCTCGAAAACATCTACCGTGATTACATCTCCCAAATTCAACTCGCCCTCGAAGCTCTTGAACTCTACCAGACGACGTTTCGGGGTAACCCCGGCTTTCTTGAAGTGGCCCAACAGGCACTTGTTCGTGTTTTTCTCCGACTTGTCGTCATAGGCAACCTGAACTGCTGAGTAGCCATCCTTCTCTACAGTCTTCACTTGCGTAACAACACACGGACCGGCCTCGATGACCGTGCACGGAATGTTCTTTCCCTCCGCATTGAACACAGAGGTCATCCCGATTTTCTTTCCAATTAATCCTGACATTTTTTGTCTTTGGTTTGATGATTTGAGAGCGCGTCCACTCGAAACGTCCATTGCTTCCGATCGTCGCCGGGCAACCTTCCCGAGCCTCGCCCTTTGTTAAATATTGTGTTGAAAATTCCGATCTGCGAATCGGTATCGGCTCCTCTCTCACCCGAAGTTCTGTCCCTGCCGGTCTCCCGGCAGGGATTTGAACCTCGTCTAGGACTCAAGAGCCGTACCAGCCTTCATCACACCTTGATCTCAACCTCTACGCCGCTGGGCAACTCGAGCTTCATCAATGCATCGATCGTCTTAGGAGTCGAGCTGTAGATGTCGAGAATACGTTTGCAGGTAGAGAGCTCGAACTGCTCGCGTGCCTTCTTGTTTACGAAGGTCGAACGGTTCACCGTGAAGATCTTCTTCTGGGTAGGCAGCGGAATCGGCCCGCTGACAACTGCTCCAGTCCCCTTCACCGTCTTAACGATCTTCTCTGCCGATTTGTCAACCAGATTGTGATCGTAGGCTTTCAGTTTGATTCTTATTTTCTGGCTCATATTTCTTGATTATTCTATCGATCCTTTTTTACCATTTGATTTCTCGATAATCTCTTTTGCCAAGTTTGCAGGCACTTCGTCGAAGTGCGAGAACTCCATCGAAGAGGTTGCACGGCCCGAAGAGATCGTACGCAGTACGGTTACATAACCGAACATCTCTGACAAAGGCACCTTAGCACTTACTACACGTGCGTTACCTTTGGTCTCCATGCCGTTGATCTGGCCACGACGTTTGTTCAAGTCGCCGATGATGTCACCCATGTTCTCCTCTGGGGTTACAACCTCTACCGACATGATCGGTTCCAAAATAACGGGAGATGCTTTGCGTGCCGCCTCACGGAAACCGTTACGAGCACAAATCTCAAATGAAAGAGCATCAGAGTCAACCGGGTGGAACGATCCATCCAATACGGTTACCTTCATGCTGTCCAGCGGGAAGCCTGCCAACGGACCATTGGTCATTGAAGACTCAAATCCCTTCTGAATAGCCGGCATATACTCCTTAGGAATGTTACCACCTTTAACCACATCCTCGAACTGAAGACCCATCTTACCCTCTTCGGCTGGTCCAATCTCGAAGACAATGTCGGCAAACTTACCACGACCACCGGTCTGTTTCTTGAACACCTCACGGTGCTGAACCTTCGACTTCAGTGACTCCTTGTAGTTAACCTGAGGTGCACCCTGGTTGATCTCTACACCGAACTCACGTTTCAGACGGTCAACGATGATCTCCAAGTGAAGCTCACCCATACCGCTGATGACGGTCTGACCACTGTCCGGATCGGTTCTTACGGTAAAGGTCGGGTCCTCCTCAGCCAGTTTACCCAGCGCGATTCCCAACTTGTCGAGATCCTTCTGAGTCTTGGGCTCTACTGCCAAACCAATCACCGGCTCAGGGAAGGTGATAGACTCCAGAACGATTGGATGATCCTCGTCGCACAAGGTATCACCGGTGCGGATCTCTTTGAAACCTACCGCTGCACAGATATCACCAGCACCTACAACCTCCATCGGGTTCTGTTTGTTGGCGTGCATCTGATACAGACGGCTGATACGCTCCTTCTTGCCACTGCGGCTGTTGTGTACATAAGAACCGGCCTCCAGTTTACCCGAGTAAACACGAACGAATGCCAAACGACCTACGAACGGGTCAGTTGCAATCTTGAAGGCCAAACCGCAGAACGGATCGTTAATATTCGGATGACGTTTGGTCTCCTCACCGGTACGTGGATCGGTGCCGACTACAGCCTCGATATCCAGCGGCGAGGGCAGGAATGCCATCACATAGTCCAGCAACAGCTGAACACCTTTGTTCTTGAATGATGAACCGCACAACATCGGCACGATCTGCATGCTGATGGTCGCTTTACGAATCGCTGCGATCAACTCGTCGGCAGTGATCGAATCCGGATCCTCGAAGAATTTCTCCATCAAAGCCTCGTCGGTAGCCGCAACCTCCTCAATCAGTTTGTTACGCCACTCAGCCGCTTCAGCCTTCATATTCTCGGGAATCTCTTCGTAGGTGTAGTTCACCAACTCGTTCTTCTTGGCATCATCATAAATGATCGCCTTATTATATATAAGGTCTACCAAACCCGTAAACTTGTCCTCCGATCCGATCGGCAAAACAATCGGCATCGCAGTAGCACCAAGGCGCTCCTTAACCTGTGCACATACAGCCAGGAAATCTGCACCGGTACGGTCCATCTTGTTCACGTAACCAATACGGGGTACCTTATATTTATCAGCCTGACGCCATACCGTCTCAGACTGCGGCTCAACACCACCTACTGCACAGAAGGTAGCAATCGCACCGTCCAATACACGCAACGAACGCTCTACCTCTGCCGTGAAGTCAACGTGACCCGGGGTATCGATAATGTTAATCTGATAAACCTGGCCCTTGTAGTGCCAAAATGCAGTGGTCGCTGCCGAAGTAATGGTAATACCACGCTCCTGCTCCTGAACCATCCAGTCCATCGTAGCAGCTCCTTCGTGCACCTCACCGATCTTGTGCGTCTTACCGGTGTAGAAAAGAATACGCTCTGAGGTCGTCGTCTTACCGGCATCAATGTGTGCCATGATACCGATATTCCTCGTATATTTCAAATCTCTTGTCGCCATATGCTTTCCTCTACCGATTAAAATCTAAAGTGTGCAAATGCTTTGTTGGCCTCTGCCATACGGTGCATCTCCTCCTTACGTTTGAAGGCTGCACCCTCTTCATTATAGGCAGCCTGAATCTCTGCTGCCAACTTCTCGGCCATCGAGTGACCTGCGCGCTTGCGAGAGTAAAGGATAAGGTTTCTCATTGCCAAAGAAACTTTGCGCTCGGGTCTTACCTCGGTCGGCACCTGGAACGTCGCTCCTCCTACGCGGCGAGATTTTACCTCTACCTGCGGAGTAATGTTCTCCAACGCTTTCTTCCAGATTTCGAGAGGAGCCTTGTCTGCATCCTTCATCTTCTCGCCTACGATCTCTATCGCATCATAGAAAATCGCATAGGCAATACTCTTCTTACCATCCAGCATAAGGTTATTCACAAACCTCGTCACAAGTACTTCTCCGAACTTGGGATCTGGAAGTAGAATTCGCTTTTTAGGCTTCGCTTTTCTCATTGCTTAAACTCTTAATAACTCTTTTGTAACTCCAATTAATTCCTTACTTCTTCTTTGCACCCTCTTTTGGACGTTTTGCCCCATACTTCGAACGACGCTGACGACGACCGTCAACTCCCGCTGAGTCCAAAGCTCCACGTACCAAGTGATAACGTACACCCGGCAGATCCTTTACACGACCACCGCGTACCAAAACAATCGAGTGCTCCTGCAAATTGTGTCCTTCACCCGGAATGTAGGCATTCACCTCTTTACCATTGGTCAGACGTACACGTGCTACCTTACGCATCGCAGAGTTCGGCTTTTTGGGGGTCGTCGTGTACACACGTACACATACTCCACGACGTTGAGGACATGCATCCAACGCCGGTGCCTTACTGGTAAAGCTAGGCGTCAATCTTCCTTTCCGTACTAACTGTTGAATCGTTGGCATTTCAAATCCTTTAGTTAAACTTTATCCTTTACTTTTGGGCATAAAATCCCCTTACATTTGTACAAAATGGACTGCAAAGATACCGCTTTTTCCCGATTCTGCAAATCAAAACCAACTTTTTTCGCTGATTATCCGCTCTTTTACCCCTCCCAACACCCCCTAAAACCCCTCTTATTTATCATTTATTTTTATTGAATTTATAAAATTATAATATCATCCTATTTAGAAGCCTCGATTTGTCGTTTAGACGTTGATCCTGTGCAGGTTCCAAATCCTGCTGAACAAATCGTGCGGAAAGTCGCCGTTTTATTTTATCTTTGTGTGGAAATATCGGCTAAAATATCAGCCAATAATACGATAACGGACCGTAATGCGTCCCGAATCTACGGATCGCATTACCTCTCCAAAACCCAAAACAAACAAAATTCTCATACCCCCTAACAATCAATAAAAATCCCGCGCAAATCATCACCAAGTCTGTATCCACAATAAAGAATACTTCTGATTTTGCGTCGGAACCGTAATAAACCTCTTTCCCGAACTACAACAACACAGCTCCCCACCAAACCAAAAGAGCAAAAACCAACCAACACAATTCAATAAAAACTTAACTATCAATAAAAACCCGACCGTAACAAATGAAAAAGAACTTCTTATTATTATTGGCCCTGCTGCTGATTTCGGGCAGCGCCTTCGCTCAGACCGTGGATACCATAGCCATCCTGAGCCCCTCAATGCACAAAACCATTAAAACGGTTGTCGTGCTGCCAGCCAGCTACGACAAATCCCCAAATAAAAAATATCCGGTAGTCTATCTGCTGCACGGACACGGAGGAGATTACGGCGTCTATGTCAACCGGACCCGCCCCGAACTGCCCCAGGATGTCTCCAAAATCGACTGCATCGCCGTCTGCCCCGATGGCGGCCGCAACAGCTGGTACTGGGACAGCCCGGCAGATCCCAACAACCGCTATGAAACCTTCGTGGCCGAAGAGCTCGTCAAATACATCGACGAACACTACCGGACCATCGCCGACCGCACCGGACGAGCCATCACCGGCTTCAGCATGGGTGGTCATGGCGCACTCTGGCTCGCATTCCGCCACACCGACACCTTCGGTGCCTGCGGCTCAATGAGCGGCGGCGTCGATATCCGCCCCTTCCCCGACCAATGGGATATGAAACAGTGGCTCGGCGAATACTCAAAATACCCCAAAGTGTGGAACGACCATACCGTCATCACCCAACTCTATCGTCTGCGCCCGGAACCCCACGTACAGGGCGGCCGAGGTAACGACTGGATGATGAAATCGGTTGAAGGCCGCCCTGCAATCATCATCGATTGCGGCATCGACGACTTCTTCTACGATGTCAATGTGGCCCTGCACGAAGCCATGCAGCACAACAACATCGCTCACACCTTCATCACCCGCCCGGGAGTTCACACCCACACCTACTGGCACTACGCTCTCCCCTTCCAACTGCTCTTCTTCCACGAGTATTTCGAACGGGAGGCTCAACCTGAATAAATTTACCTCCATACAAGTAATACAAAAGCTGCCAATGGCAGCTTTTGTATTTATATCCGGAAGGCTTCTTGAGTCGAGCATTTTTGTAGATTCAAATCGTCCCAATCCTGTCAAACACAACTCGTAAACCAATTAACCCGCCTACTCTATGATCACCCTCACCGGCCAATCTACAACAAACACAAATTTTCAAACGCCAACGGTCTATAATCGTCCATCGTGCATAATTCCAAATAAGAGGCAGCTCTCAACTGTAAATTATGACACAACAACCTCAATCTCCGATTGGACCGTATTCTCCTCAAAATTCAATAGAGACAGCCTCTTTCCAAGGGTAAAAGCTCGATTCGGATTGTTGCTGCTAATATGCATCATTTTATGCTTCAGCTCCACCACAACATTTGCAGCTGAAAAGCCTCGCAACCCAAAGGCCTCTGCACTCCTGACTTCAATGCCCCAGGTCGATACCGTAACAGTCTGGAGCCAGTCGATGCACAAACCGATCAAAAATGTGGTCATACTTCCCGCGACATACAACCAACAAGACACAACTCGTCATTGGCCAGTCGTCTATCTGCTGCACGGTTTTCGCGGACGTTACGATACCTGGATCAACAAAACACAACCAGCCCTGCCCGAAGCAGCCTCACGCATGGGAGAGATCATCGTCTGCCCGGACGGCGGATTCAGCAGCTGGTATTGGGACAGCCCCATCGACTCGACAATGCGCTACGAGACCTATATCACCCAAGAGTTGATCCCGGCCATCGACAGCCTCTACCAAACCCGACCTTCACGCAAGGGACGCGCCATCACCGGATATAGCATGGGCGGACACGGAGCACTCTACCTCGCACTGAGACATCCATCCCTGTTCGGGGCATGCGGCTCCATGAGCGGAGGGGTAGCCTTGGCCCCATTCCCCAAAAACTGGGATATTGAAAAACGAATCGGTCCCTGCCTCGAAAACCCACAACGCTGGGAAGAGTACTCTGTCATGGGACAACTCTGGCGTGCCGTCCCCTTTAATGATCGAAGCCGTGAAGTGGCAGGACTACCCTCGGTCGATCCCTCATCGGAATTACAAGCCGGACAGCTGGCCATATTCATCGACTGTGGAACCGAGGACTATTTCTACAACGTAAACATGCGTCTCCACGAAGAGCTACTCTACCGTAACGTTCCTCACGAATTCATCATCCGCCCCGGACGCCACACCCACAACTACTGGCGACACGCCGTAGAGTTTCACCTGCTCTTCTTCCGCGACTTCTTTAACCAATAACACACCCGACACACTTCAGTCCCTCCACATCCACACAAGCGTGACCGCAGAATCGTATAATTTGTATAATTTTACATCGTCAAATTAAACGATCGACAGCATGGCTGAGCACATCTTCACACTCGAAGCCGAAGGCGACGAACGCATCTGGAGACAGATGAACGTCCACCTTCACCTATACTCCTACGACGCCGACGGCAACTCTCACGGCGTCGTCAGTGCCGACAACGACGCCTCAACCATCCACAAGTCGGGCTGCAAACTTAGTGTCAGCAGCCCCGCCCCAACTGCCGAAGCCGCCATCTGCCTCTATGTTGTCCCGCGAGGACTACCCGAATCAGATCGCGTATCGGACTCCCCTCCATTGAAATTGACGCTGCGCGTGCTTCGCGACGGTCAAGTGATCGACACCATGAAGCGACAAATCAACCAATTCGGCGGAGACCAACTAATCAACGTCAGGTACAAATAGCTCTACGTCCCATCCCTGCCCGCGTGATAAACAATGAGGCATTTTAGAAGCGATGGAAGAATAAAAGAGAGCAACCGAAGCGAACGAGGGGAAGCAGGAAACAGAGGGGAGACGAGAATAAAAAAGGGATAGAACGACAAGAGGTATTATAATGGGGCTATGCTCTCAATAAAACGGTACAAAACGTTCGAGCGAGCACAAGCACACTTTGTGCATAGCGTGCTGCCCGAACATCTTATTGTCTGTTCGCCCGTTCGTCTATTCGCTGCCCCTCACGTCATCCGCTACCCTTTAGCAATAAAAAAGCGACGGCAGAGTTGTATGGTAACTCTGCCGTCGCTTTTACTATTACGAGATGTCCTATCATCCACTATAAACAGTACAACACAATATGACATGGAGGCGAGCTGTTTATACGCTTTATCACGCTATTTCGAAGCCCTCAACAGCTGCTCCTCTCTGCAGCGGTTTAGTGCTTGCTGAGTTTCCGAATCCCGGTATTCCAGAGCAGGAATGAATAGATATCGGTCTCCTCGTCAATGCGTTTCGAGGTGGGCTTGCCGGCTCCGTGACCAGCATCGGTCTCGATACGGATCAAAATCGGATGATCACATCCCTGAGCCGCCTGCATCGTCGCCGCAAATTTGAACGAGTGCGCCGGAACAACCCGATCGTCATGATCCGCCGTGGTAATCAACGTGGCCGGATAACAGGTTCCCTTATGGATATTATGCAACGGAGAGTAGGCATACAGATAAGGGAACTGATCCGCATTGTCGCTGCGACCATACTCAACAGCCCATCCCCATCCACAGGTGAAATATTGATACCGCAACATATCCATCACACCCACTGCTGGCAAAGCTACCGCAAACAGATCGGGACGCTGCGTCATGCAGGCACCTACCAACAAACCGCCATTCGACCCGCCGGCAATTGCCAACTTCTCCTTGGTGGTGTACCCCTCACGAATCAGATACTCACCCGCAGCAATAAAGTCATCAAATACATTCTGCTTGTTGGCAAGCATACCGGCCTTGTGCCACTCCTCGCCATACTCTCCGCCTCCGCGCAGGTTGGCCAGTGCGTACACACCTCCCTGCTCCATCAACAGAATATTCTCCGGCGAAAAGCCCGGAGTCCGGTTGATATTGAATCCGCCGTACCCATACAGATAGACCATATGGGAACCATCCAGCTTAATATCCTTGCGATGTACCAAGAACATCGAGACCTGCATACCATCTTTGCTCGGATAAAACACCTGCTCCGACACAAATTGATCCGGATCGAAATTCACCTTCGGCGATTTGAACAACTCTGAAGTTCCCTGCGTCAAATCATAACGGTAAATTTGTGTCGGCATCGTGAAGCTCGAATAAGAATAGAAGGTCTCCGTCGCCGAACGCTCCGCCTGCATTCCACCTACAGTTCCAATCCCAGGCAGCTCGACATCCCGGATCTTCTCGCCGGTCATCGAATATTGGCTGACCCGACTCTGCGCCTTATCCAACCAGAAGACCATCAGATTCTCGCCGGCCGTCACAGCGCCCTCCATCAGGCAATCGCCCTCCGGCACCAACGTCGAAACAACCGGCTTGGTCCCGGTAAAATCGACCTGCAACAGCTGACCATTCAAAGCGTGATCATTCGTATAGAAGATGGCCTTGCCGTCACGTCCCGACACCAACGTATAATCGTAAGCAAATCCCGGGAACAGCACCTGGAAACCACTATTCGGAGCTGAGGTACGGACAACACCCGGCGTTTCGATCTTCTGATAAAGGATCTCGGTGCCGCTGGTCCCTTCGGTTGAGGTGACAAAAAGCAGCTTCCCGTCACGGCTTACCGAAGCCGACAAATAACGCAACGGATGCGCTGAGTCGCTGTACACCAATTTATCTTCGGTCTGTTTCGTTCCCAATTTATGGTAATAGATCTTCTGATCACGGTTCTGTCCCGAAAGCACCTCTTTCGGATCGGGCTCATCGTATGCACTGTAATAAAAACCGTCGCCACTCCAAGTCGCTCCAGAAAATTTCACCCAACGGATCACATCAGGCAACGTCCGGCCCGTCGCGGTCTCCATCACACGAATCTCAACCCAGTCCGAACCCGAAGCCGCCGCCGCATAGGCCAAATAACGGTCATCCTTCGAAAACGACAGATCGACCAAAGCAACCGTCCCCTGATCACTCAACGTATTGGGGTCCAGGAAAACCTCAGGTGTTCCATCCAATCCCTTCTGCCGGTACAAAATACTCTGGTTGCGCAAACCATCGTTCTCGAAAAAGAAATAGTAATCCCCAACCTTCTGAGGCACCCCGTATTTCGGGAAATTCCACAACTCCGTCAACCGCTTGCGCACCTGATCCCGATAGGGAATCTGTGACAAATAATCCTGCGTCACCGCATTCTCGGCCTTCACCCAGGCAGCCGTCTCCGCCGAGTTGTCATCCTCCATCCACCGATACGGATCGGCCACCGTCGTGCCAAAATAATCATCCACCGTGGAATCCATCCGCGCTACTGGATACGCTTTCACTGCTATCTTTTTCATCCGATTCTGACATGCCGCCAATGTCAATGCCAATACCGGCAAAACAACGGCTAAATACTGTTTTTTCATCTTTGAGGCTCTATTTGTGAACAGTTGGAACACTATGTGCCTCAACAAAGATATAAATATTCACAGAAAGTTAATATATTTGTCTTACGGCAGAGATCCCGTTGAACTGCCATAAATCCCTAAATTATGTACGAAGATCTGAGAAAAGAGGTGGAACTGGTTTGGGAAAACCACGACCACATCCGCACCGACCAGGCTAAACTCGCTATCCGCAAAATCATCAGCCTCGTCGATGAAGGTAAACTGCGCGTCTGCGAACCGCAGCAGGACGGATCATGGAAACTCAACGAATGGGTCAAAAAGGCCATCGTACTCTATTTCCCGATCCAACACATCGAGACCACCGAAGCCGGTCCGATGGAATACAACGATAAAATCCCCTTGAAAAACGGTTACGACAGACTCGGTATCCGTGTCGTGCCCCCCGCCGTGGCCCGCTATGGCGCCTACATCGCCCCGGGTGCAATCCTGATGCCCAGCTACGTCAATATCGGTGCCTATGTCGATAGCGGTACCCTCGTCGATACCTGGGCAACCGTAGGGTCCTGCGCCCAAATCGGCAAAAACGTTCACCTCAGTGGCGGTGTCGGTATCGGTGGCGTCCTCGAACCTATCCAGGGCTCTCCCGTAATCATCGAAGATGGCTGCTTCATCGGTAGCCGCTGTATCGTTGTCGAGGGAGTACACGTACACAAAGAGGCTGTAATCGGTGCCGGCGTGACCATCACCGGATCCACCAAGATCGTCGATGTTACCGGACCCGAACCGATCATCTACCGCGGTGAAGTGCCCGAACGTTCTGTTGTCATTCCCGGAACGCTGCCCAAAAAATTCCCCGCAGGGGAATATGGCGTGCCCTGCGCCCTGATCATCGGCAAGCGCAAAGCCTCAACCGATGCCAAAACAACCCTCAACGACGCCCTCCGTACCTACAACGTCGAGGTCTAAACGTCGATCCTTCTACCCTCTACAAGCGGACTTCTCCTATCGGGAAGCCCGCTTGCTATTTTTTATGATTAATACCAATGGGCTTCATTTCACTCAATCAATACAGTACATCCGAATTTCCACACAATCCTCGCCAGCTCAATTCACATTTTTTTAATTAGGCGTGTTTTCAATCTAACAGCTGACACATGAGCCCCATTCCCCTGAATTCCTCAGAAACACGGACACCTGACAATAAAACAAAAGCAGACCGGTGGCCGTCGCTCGCTATTTTACGCCTTCAAAGCTCGCCCGAGCAAATCCATAAAGTAATTTTGTTATTTTTGACCCAATCGATACCTCTATCCTTATTGTCGCCATGGAGATCATTCTGCCAATCATCATGCTGTTAGGAGCCGTCGGGCTCTTCCTCTTCGGGATGAAGACCATGAGCGACGCCCTGCAAAGAGCCTCCGGACAACGACTCTACGCCCAACTGAACCGAGTCGCCGGCTCGCCTCTCCGCGGAATCCTCCTCGCAACGACCGCAACCGCTATCATACAGTCATCCAGCGCCATGACCGTCATGATCGTCGGACTCACCCACGCCGGCCTGCTCAACCTCAGCCAAGCTATCGGCATGGTTATGGGGGCCAACATTGGAACCACCGCAACCGCATGGCTCGTAGCCCTGTTCGGCATCCAACCCGATTTCAACCTGCTGGCTACCCCCCTGATCGCCATTGCCTTCCCGCTGCTGCTGACCAAACGTGTCCGCCTGCGAAACCTCGGCTCCATATTGATCGGTCTGGCCTTGATGCTGCTGGCCCTAGACCTGCTACGCGAAACAACCAGCCAACTGATGGCACAAGCCCCCGTCGAAAGACAGCTCGCTCAACTCGACAACTATGGCCTCTGGAGCCCTGTTCTCTTCCTGCTGGCAGGGACCGTCATGACCATGCTGCTCCAATCTTCCAGCGCCACCACAACCCTTGCAATCATTCTCTGCAGCTCCGGCGCCATCTCCCTCGAAAATGCCATGGCCCTGATTCTGGGCGACAATATCGGGACCACCGCAACCGCCAATATCGCCGCAACCATGACCAACACCGCAGGAAAACGAGCTGCTCTCGCCCACCTGCTCTTCAACCTGATCGCCACACTGTGGGCACTCCCGCTACTCACCCCAATCACCATCGGCATCAATAACCTGATCGTCCTGTGTGGAGGCGCCTCTCCACTCATTCCGGGAGCCTTCTCCACCGCCATCGCACTGGCTCTGTTCCATACGCTGCTCAACCTCATCACCACTCTGTTACTGGCCGGCTTCATTCCTCAAGCCGTCAGGTTGCTGAACTATTTGATCCCCGATAAAGCCAACCACACACCCAAAGCAATCGACGGCGAATATCCAACACCGGCCGGAGAACTCGGACTCCTGCAGACCAAATATAACCTCAGCCAGGCAATGCGTCGAGATCAAGAGTTAGTCCTCTCCATCAAAGCCTATTTTGACGAGACCAACAGCGAAACCGCCTCAACCCTCGCAGCTAAAATTCCCCTCAGCATCGACACACAGTATGCGGAACATCGCTCGCTGGAGCGTCAAATCGCCCAGTTGGCCCACCAGGAGCTCAGTCCTCAAGGCCACCAAACCTGGCAACGGATGAATCAACTCGTTCTCCGACAGGAGATGGCTCTCGAACTGTGCCAAACCATCTTCCGACTCCTCCAAATCAAAAAGCGCGAACGGTTGTGGTTTACTCAGCCAATGCGCAAAACATTGGACGACCTCTTCACCATTGCCAAAGAGAGCTACGACCTCACCCGGTTCCAGTTGCAACAGTCCGGCAATAGCGTGCTGTCATCGGAATCCACCCGCCACCAGACGCAACTCGAACATTTGCAGAACCAATGGCTCCAGATCAAAACCAAAATCGAGACTGCCTACCTCACTTCGTCCGAGCCCTCCGACCTCCCACAACCGACTCTCACGATTTTTATTGAGCTGTCTAACTACATCGGGCAACTAACCCACTGTACCCTGCAAATCGCAGAGACATCACAACCCGCTACGCCTCAAACGCGGTGACAGTTTGGACAATCGTCACGCCCAGTCCCCAACCGCGAACAAGGAATTGCACCAATAAACTCTTCTCACTGGGTCAAATAGCACTAACGAGCCTAACTACTACCCATGAGTTGTTCGTAAGCGCCCAATAGGACAACATAGACCAGCTCGCCGTGCTGCCACCGTTCAGATTCGCCCGCAAACTGTCCCCATCGCACTTTCCCTCTGCACTACAAAAGTGGATAACCAATCAATAAAAATCTGAGCATTCAATGCTTTCCAGGCAATCCGGAGAACAATTCCTCCGTTCTGCATAAAAAACCAAACACAAAAAACTACCTTCTCATTTCTCGAACGTTATTTTAATTTTGCATATCGGTTTACTACGATTGTCCACCTTTGCAACCATTTTTTACTTTGCGAACCAGCCAATCGGGAAGCACCGGCAACCCCATAGCTGACTTTTCTAACCCAACTCGCATCGTGTGACAAGAGAGCCGAGGCAAAAGACTGCATCCTCTTTTGGAGCTAACGCCACCGACCCACATATCACTCGATCACAACCAAAACACCAAACCATGAATCCGACCCAGGAGCTGAAAGAAAAACTGACAGAATTTGCCCGTCAAACCGGCATTCACATAGAGTTATACGACCAGATCGACTCCACGAACAACCGTGCCGCCCAAAACCAATATGGCGCCGGGGATGTCATTATCGCCGAATCCCAATCCGCCGGTCGAGGCCAGCGCGGAAATACCTGGAATAGCCTCGCTGGACAAAATCTCACCTTCTCGGTCGTCCTGCAACCCGATTTTTTACTCGCTGAACGCCAATTCCAAATCTCCAAAACCGCAGCTCTCGCCGTCGCCGATACCATCGCCGATCTCGGCCTCACCCCAGCCATCAAATGGCCCAACGACATCTACATCGGTAACCGAAAAGTAACCGGCATCCTGATCGAAAACGATCTCTGCGGGGCTTACCTCTGCCGTTCAGTAATCGGTATCGGATTGAATGTCAACCAAACCGATTTCGACCCCTCCCTGCCGAACCCAACCTCCCTGGCCCAAGAGTCCGGCCATCCATTCGACCGGGCCGACATTTTCATCCGATTCTACCAGCACCTGGCCAACCGCTACCGCATGCTGACCCAAGAGGAGACTTCAGACAACCACACCTCCCAAATCGATACCGACTACCTGAATCGACTCTACCGACTCAACAAAGAGCACTCCTTCGTGGACGGCCGGACTGGAGAACATTTCATCGGAACCATTACCGGTATCCGCCCCGGAGGCGATCTCGAGGTCCGAATCGCCACTACCGGCCAACTGCGAACCTTCCTCTTCAAAGAGATCGAATATGTAATCTAATCGGACCCGCAAACCGGCTACAAACCAACACCCGAAAAAGATTGCAGAAAAATGTAACTTTATGAAACTATCACCGTTGTAACGTTAACCTTGAGGAGTTATGACCGTCGCGGAGTACGACAAATGTGTACATACGCTGTCCGACAACCTCTATCGATTCGCCCTCAAATCCCTGCGTGACGAAGAGCTGGCGAAAGATATTGTGCAGGAAAGTTTTCTCAGACTCTGGGAAAACCGTGAGGCTGTTCTCAACGGTAAGGAGAAGTCGTACCTGTTCACAATCGCCTATCGACTCATTATCGATCAGGTGCGCTACAAAAAACGCTACACCGGTGACGAACCCCTGCGTTTCCGCCCCGACGAGATGACCCACTCATACAGCGGAATCGCCGAAATTGTACAACGATACCTGGACCAACTGCCCGAAATCCAACGGACGCTGATTCTGCTCCGCGATTATGAAGGCTACTCCTATCAGGAGATGGCCGAAATGACCTCGTTGAGCATCGCCCAGGTAAAGGTTTACATCTTTCGCGCGCGCGTAGCCCTCAAACAACAGATCGGATCCATGGAGAACCTTCTGTAACAGATACAACACAAGAGACACAGCATAACGATTACCAAAATGATCGACGAACAAAATTACGAACAGTGGGCGATGGATTACATCGAAGGGACACTCGACGCCTCCACACGTCAGGAGTTCGACACCTTTCTGGCAAGCCATCCCGCCATTGCAGCACAAATCACCTCGCTGCAAAAGGCAATGCCGGTACTTCCGCCCTCCAATGAGGTATATCCGGACAAGCAGAAACTGCTGCGCGGACGTGAAATTCGCCTGGCCCGTCTTCAGGATCGCCTGCAACGATTCGGAGCCATGATGTCTGGTGCGGCAGCTGCGGCGGTACTGTTCGGAGGACTCTTTTTGTTCAACCCGGACAGAGCGAACAAAGGCGCCGACCAAATGGCCGCTGAGGCCACAGCGGCATACCCCGAAGGGGCCGAGGCGCTCGCTGATCGTATGGCCGAAGAGGCGGCCCAGGGAAATGAGGCCAGCACCACCTTGTCTCCCTCTGCCCTGCACGATGAAATGGCCACACGCACACCGGCCATCCAACCCAATACGCTCAATCTCCCTGTGAGCGTTCCCCAAACGATCCAATCACAACAGACAACCAAACATTCTTCGATCAGTCCAAATCACAGTACCGTACCGGCTAAACACCCCTCATTGGCGCGTCAAGCACAACCCAATGCAGGGCAAACACAGATCTTAAACTCCCTGTCCTCGCCTGCACAACTGCTACAAGTCTCTTCGCCTGCGTTGAACACAGCTCAAATCACCATACAACCTGCCCAGCAGAAAGAGCCGAACTCGATCATCGCACAACGCATTGCTTCCAACCGCAATGCCTCTTCTACCGAAGATCGCAGCACCAGCGAAGCAGAAGAGCTGAAAGCATCGGTCGAATCCTCGATCGAAACGCTGATCTCGACCATCAATGATGTCAGCCCCATCTCACGCTATCGGACCAACAAAGAGAGCGGCATCACCATCGCCTCATTCATCCACATCGGCAAGGAGATCGATTCGGACGATTAACCCAGCCCAAAAGCAACTGTCCGACATACTTTCACGCCTGATAAAATAATCCCTAAGATCCCACCAACAAAATTGCAATTATCATTCGACAGAACGATTTGACTGCGCCAGAAGCTCGACTCATTGCCATAATAAGGCATCATGACGTCCCCTGCACCATGGGCATCAACAGTTCAATATAATCTGCAACTTCTCCATAAGGCAAATAAACGACAGAACCGACATGAAACAGCCTTTGATCCTGACTTTATTGATGATTGTTGCGCTATCCACCGCTACGGCACAACAACCGGATAGCTCCATGATAGCACACATTGAGTCCCCAACAGGACAACCTACCGATTCGGCATTCGCAGCGGATCTCGTATCGCTAACCGATAAGGAGATACCCTCACACCTGGATACCTCCTCAATCGCTGTAGTGAGTAACCGTTTGGTCATAGACCGTCCTGAATCTGCTGAAACGGTTAACCCAACCGCTTTGAACAGTGCTTCTGAGAGCGATACAGAGACCGAACCGCTGATCAAAATTAGGGAAAAGACCTCTCAAGAAGACCCCGCTGTCGCGACAGGACAACAAGGGACAAAAAAGAAAAAGGCTCGCATTCGCATCAGCCTCTTCAAGAAACCCGAAGGCGAGGAACAGACCCGACGCGTTCTGTGGAGAGACGGACGCTGGGCCGGTATCGGCATCCATTACAGCGGTTTGGTAACCAATCTGGGCAACTTTTCACTCCCGGCCGGCGCTGAACGGTTGACTCAAAACGTTAAATCAATCGGGGTTACTCTCAATCCCGTTGACTTTATCTTGGTCGGAAACCACACGGTCCGCCTGATGACCGGACTCGGATTCGAACTGAACAACTTCCGCTTCGACCAGGATGTGACCCTCAAATACGAAAACGGCGTTACCACCGTCGATGAACAATATCTTGCCCAAGGCGTTAACCTTACCAAGTCGAAACTCTTTACCGCCTACATGAATATCCCGCTGTTGATCGAATTCCAAGCCGGACGTAACCACAACTTCTTCATTAATGGCGGTGTCATCGGAGGTCTGCGGATCGGAGCCCACACCAAAATTCAAGGCAAAGGCGCTATCGTCGGCGGAACAGCCAAAGATCACAGCAGCTTCGGCCTGCGCAACTTCCACTACGGCTATACCATCAATTTCGGTTATTCGCACATCGGATTTAATCTGACCTACTACCACTCACCGCTGTGGCGTAAAGGTGCCGGCCCTCAAGCCCGCCAAGTCAATGCCGGTATTTCATTGGTTTTTTAAATACACCGCCCTTCAAACCGTCAAACAAGCATGCAATCGCATAATCAGGAGCGCTCTTCGGGGCGCTCCTGTCACATTTATCCGCAAAATTACTATCTTTGTGGCTATACAACGAATACGCACAAATCCCGATAGCTATGGAATATGCTCCCACCCTTCGCGATTTCGGCCCTGCCCCCAACCAGGAGCAGGTGAATGCTCTGCTCGATAAAATCCGGCCCTTGAGCCAATCCAACTGCCGCGAAGAGATCTATCGACGATGCTTCAACTGCATCGACCTCACCTCATTGGGAGCTGCCGATTCACGCCGTTCAATCACCGAATTCACCAAAAAAGCCATCGACCTGCCCCGCCTGTTCCCCAAAGCAGGTGGCGTCGCCTCGGTCTGCGTATGGCCGGTCTTCGTGGAGACGGTAGGGCTGGCGGCCGGTGATGCCAAACTGGCCATCACCAGCGTAGCCGGAGGATTCCCCTCCTCACAAACTTACCTGGAGGTCAAAATGCTCGAAACGGCCATGGCCATCGAAAACGGTGCCGACGAAATCGATATCGTCATCAGTATCGGTGAAATGCTCGACGGCGAATATGACCTGATGGGCAATGAGATCGAAACACTACGCGGCGAGGTGGGTGACGATGCCATCCTGAAGGTGATCCTCGAAACAGGAACCCTCGCCAAACCCGAATTGATCCACCGTGCCGCCATGATCGCCATGGAGGCCGGGGCCGACTTTATCAAAACCTCGACCGGCAAAAACGGTATCGCCGCAACCCCAGAAGCCGCTGTGGTGATGTGCCTTGCCATTCGCCAATTCGCCGAAAAAACCGGCAAAAAGGTGGGCTTCAAAGCAGCCGGAGGAATCTCAACCGCCGAAAATGCCGTTCTCTATTACAGTATTGTCGAAGAGATTCTCGGACCCGATTGGTTAAACCCGGATCGATTCCGAATCGGGGCCAGTTCGCTGGCCAACAATTTGCTGAGCGCTATCGAACAACGCCCGGTAAAATATTTCTAACCCGATTCCATTCCCCAAAACTTTGTCAGGACGAAAACCCATAACCTGTTGCGGGAGCCGAATCGACTCCTGTGCATTTGTTATCGACTATCCCCTCCCTCGCGGATGGAATCCCGATGCGATCCGATAATCTGATGAAACTAAGAGGAGCTCCTCAAAAAGTCAATAAGGAATCAATAAAACAACCATACAACCAAAACAATGAGTAAAATTACGATCAACGAAGCCGGTGCACTGCTGGTGCCCAACGAAGTAGAGATCCCCTTTATCGAAGGAGACGGTGTAGGTCCCGAAATTACGGCCGTTACCCAAAAGGTGGTTAACGCCGCTATCGAAAAGGCATACAACGGACGACGACGAATCCTTTGGGAAGAGGTCCTCGCCGGAGGGAAAGCCTTCGAAAAAACAGGTACCTGGCTGCCCGACGAGACCATGCAGGCCTTCCGCGACTACCGCGTCGGCATCAAAGGCCCGCTGACAACCCCCGTCGGAGGCGGTATCCGCTCGTTGAACGTCGCTCTGCGTCAGGAGCTCGACCTCTATGTCTGCCTGCGTCCGGTACGTTGGTTCCGGGGCGTGGTATCTCCCGTCAAAGAGCCCCAAAAGGTCGATATGCACATCTTCCGCGAAAATACCGAAGATATCTATGCCGGTATCGAGTGGATGACCGGAACGCCCGAAGCCGAAAAATTCCTCCGCTTCCTCACCGAAGAGATGGGCGTGAAAAAGATCCGTTTCCCGCAAAGCTCCTCATTTGGTGTAAAACCCGTGTCGCGCGAAGGTTCACAACGATTGGTACGTTCAGCTCTCGAATATGCCATCGCTCGCAAGCTGCCGTCAGTGACCCTCGTACACAAAGGCAACATCATGAAATTTACCGAAGGCGGCTTCAAAAATTGGGGTTACGACCTGGCCGAAACCGAGTTCGCCGATCAGACCTTCACTACACGCCAATACGACGCCATCAAAAAGGAGCAGGGCGCCGAAGCGGCCGATCAGGCCATGGCGGCCGCCAAACAGGCCGGCAAGGTGATCGTCAAAGATGTGATTGCAGACGCCTTCCTGCAGAATACGCTGCTGATCCCCGAAGAGTATTCGGTCATCGCCACGCTGAACCTCAACGGCGACTATATCTCCGACCAGTTGGCTGCCATGGTGGGCGGCATCGGCATTGCCCCCGGAGCCAACATCAACTACCGCACCGGACACGCCATCTTCGAGGCCACACACGGCACTGCCCCCAACATCGCAGGGAAAAATGTGGTCAATCCATCGTCCTTGCTTCTGTCGGCTGTCATGATGCTCGAATACCTCGGCTGGAACGAGGCGGCTGCCCTGATCACCGCCGCTATGGAAAATTCCTTCGAAGCGGGACGCGCTACCGGCGATTTGGCCCGATTCATGCCGCAAGGTACAACGCTCTCCACCTCTGAATTCGGTGAGGAGCTGCTCAAAAGGCTGTAGCTTGGCTGCCAGCTGCCGCAGCTCCTCACTTGGGAGTGCACAGCTCGCAAGCCGCCCTGCTGCCTGAACTTCCAGCAAAGGCTGACAAACTGAAAAATAGAACCAACAAACAAATCGAAAAAAGAGAAAGAGAACCCCAAGCCGTACGGAGAGAGTGATTACATTCTGAAAACGCAAAAAGCGAAGGGAAAAAGGGGGAAGAGTTCGGACCGGATGTGACAAGGGCAAGCTGTTGCTTGCTGACGCCGTCGATTCAATTCCATTTCACCAGCGCATCGGGATGGTCTGAAGACTCCGATGTCAAGGATGCGAGAGGTTGCACCAAGCGCTCCAAAGCCATAGGCCAGCCGCGCACCTCCACCACTCAGAATCCCTTCAAAAAGCCAATCAAGAAATCCCCATTCCGTTACGAATGTGGCTTTATCAGCCCGCTTGGGAGGGAAAACTTTAACGATTTGTTTAATTTTAAGCTATTTTTCACTATCTTGCCCCTCCGGGTTCCTACAAGGGGCCTACGAGAAAGAGTGCAAAGGCCATGAGATGATCCTCGGATCGTCGCAACGGCCCATGCGACCCTCGCTCCGGTTACCGGTAGCGACTCCCCTGCCGCCCAGCTTCGGACCCACAAAACCAACCCGAAATGCGGCGTTAAACCACTTTAAACGCAATTATTACAGGGACCATGAAAAAAGAGTACATCATCTACAAGCTCTCGGAATCGATCAAGAGCACCAGCCACATCGACAACGAACTTTTCGTCAAATATAACGTCAAACGCGGTCTGCGTAACGAAGACCACTCCGGAGTTCTGGTCGGACTGACCAAAATCGGTGACGTTGTGGGCTATGAACGCCTTCCGGAAGGGGGCCTGAAAGCAATCCCGGGCCGTCTGCTCTACCGAGGCATCGACGTCAACGACCTCGTCAAAGGTATTCACGCCGAAAAACGTTTCGGTTATGAAGAGGCAGCCTTTCTGCTGCTGTCGGGCTATCTGCCCAACCGGGAAGAGCTCGAAACCTTCCAGGCACTGATTCACGCCTTCATGCCGCTGGGCCAAAAAACCAAAATGAACATCCTCGACCTCGAGGGTTCAAACGTCATGAATATTCTCGCCCGCAGTGTGCTGGAGATGTACACCTTCGACGAAAACCCCGACGACACCTCGCGCGACAACCTGATGCGTCAGTCGATCGACCTCATCTCCAAATTCCCGACGATCATCGCCTACGCATACAACATCATGCGCCATAGCCACGGCAAAACTCTCCACATCCGTCACCCCAAAGAGGAGTACTCCTTTGCCGAAAACTTCCTCTATATGCTCAAGGGCGAATTCACCGACCTGGAGGCCCGTACGCTCGACCGCGCACTGATTTTGCATGCCGAACACGGTGGCGGTAACAACTCTACCTTTACCGTGCGTGTCACCAGCTCGTCCGGAACCGACACCTACTCCTCGATCGCTGCAGCCATCGGCTCCCTCAAAGGCCCGCTGCACGGTGGCGCAAACCTCGCAGTCATGCAGATGTTCAAACACCTCAAAGAGAATATCCGCCACTGGGATAACGTCGAAGAGATCGATGACTACCTCAACCGCATGCTGCGCAAAGAGGCTTACGACCATACCGGTCTGATCTATGGTATCGGACATGCCGTTTACACCATCTCCGACCCGCGTGCACTGCTGCTCAAAGAGATGGCCCGCGAACTGGCCAAAGAGAAAGAGCGTGAAGATGAGTTTGCCTTCCTCGAACTGCTTGAAGAACGTGCCATTGAAAACTTCATGAACTTCAAAGGAAACAAAGTCAATAAACGGGTTTGCGCCAACGTGGACTTCTACTCCGGCTTCGTTTACGACATGATCGGGCTGCCGGTACAGGTATTCACACCGCTGTTTGCCATGAGCCGTATCGCCGGTTGGACCGCCCACCGGATCGAAGAGCTCAACTTTGACAGCAAACGAATCATCCGTCCGGCTTACAAAAACGTTGCCGAAGAGTGCCCGTTTGTCCCCATGAAAGATCGGTAAACCGATTCGTACACAACTATCAATCTCATCTGGCAGCTTCTTCTTCAAGGAGCTGCCTCTTTTTTACTCTTTTGTAGTCCAACAGATTCTTTTTTTACGCCATTTAACAGTTTTTTAGCCGAAATACAACCGCATGTCGGTGCAAATGACTACCTTCGCAACGATTTTTATCCGAAACAAGACCATGTCCTCACAGCGGGATTATACCTCATATGCACCGTTGATCACACTACTCGTCGTAGCCGTGCTCATCGGACTGTCCTTTCTGCCCCGTTTCAAGGTGGGCGGAGTGACCATCAAACGCACCAACATCATCTCGGACCTGATCCAACAGGAGGAGGATCCCGAACTGCTGGAGGCCGATCCCTATTTCGACTCGACCTTCCTCAACGAGGCTGCCGCCATGAAGGTGATCGATTCGGCAACCCGAAACGCCAATCACGACACCCTCAACCTCCCCGAACCAACCTCCGAAGAGTGGCAAATTGCAAACTCTACGGAAACCGACGATCAGGCCAATCTGCTGCTGTCAGCCCCCATCCAGCTCAATAGATCCCGCGTCGCAATCGAAAGTTTCAGCGATGAGGCAATGGAGCGGATCAACCAGGCGCTGAACCACAAAAAAAGAGGTCCGGTCCGTATCGCCGTGCTGGGTGACTCCTTCATCGAGGGAGATATCTTCACCGCCGATTTGCGCGAACAGCTGCAAAATCTCCTGGGCGGACGTGGCGTCGGATTCGTCCCCTTTGCCACCCCAATGTCCAAATTCCGGGCCTCCGTACTCCATACCTACTCCAACTGGAATATCTACAACATCCGTAACCGCGCAGAGGTTCCCTCCGCATACAAAAAGAGCTTCTTCGTCTCCGGTATGGTCTGCGTGCCGAATGAAGGGGCAACGACCCGTCTCGAAGGCGTCACCTTCCGCAAACACCTGAATCAGGCCAGTGTGGCCCGCCTGATCTTCGTCAACCGCAACAATACACGCATTAATGTTGTCGTCAACGATTCGGTTAGCCGTATTTTTACCCCTGAATCGAGTGAACACATCCAGCAGATCGTCATCAAAGCCCCAATACACAGCATCAAAGTCACCCTAACCCATACGCAAGGATTCACCGGATACGGAATCGTGCTGGAGGGTCGAGGCGGCGTCAGCGTGGACAACTACTCGATCCGTGGCAACAGCGGAATGGCCCTCTTCGAGACCAACAGCTTTGTCAATCAGCAGATCAACCGGATGCGCGGATATGACCTGGTGATTCTCCAGTACGGTCTCAACGTTATGACGGCCGACGTACTCTCATACAACTCCTACGCAAAAACGCTCGCCCACATCATCCGTTACACCCAGCAGTGCTTCCCGGGGACCAGCATTCTGGTCATGGGGGTAGGCGACCGCAGCAAAATGCAAAACGGACAGTTCGTCACCATGCCTTCGGTCCACGGTATGATCAAAGCCCAGCGTAAAGCGGCTGAAGAGACCGGCGTCGCCTTCTGGAACACATTCGAGGCGATGGGCGGCGAAAACAGTATGGTCGCCTTTGTCGAAAAGAAATGGGCCTCACAAGACCACACCCACATCCGTTATCCCGGCGGTAAATTTATCGCCAAGGAGCTTACAGCGGCCCTGATCGAGAACGCCAATGCCAATGGTTCAATCTCCGATGCAGAGAGACTTCCATTCCTCCACGACCTCGAGTCAGGATACGACCCCTCCCCCAGCGAAGAGGGGTGGCAACACGGTGATCTGCTCCTGCATCAAGAGAGATCCGACCAAACACAAGTTGCTCCATCGCCACGACAAGAGGGTGAAAAAGAGGAAGAAGCTGCTGAAAATGAAACGACTGAACAACTCGCGATTCCCGATACGTTACTGAAAGAACAACCAACCGAACTGGAGACCTCCAACGCTCCAGCGGCTATAGCTGATACTTCAACCGTTCAGTCAACGGCAAAAAATGATACGCTCTATCCCAAAAACGAAGAGCAGAAAACCTCCGATAATCACGCCGCACACAAACACAAAGATACACTCACCGGAACAGAGCAGCCACGCCACACACACAAAGAAAAAGCAACACAGGAAACTGAAAATCGATCTAAGTCCCACAATCGCGCATTGCAAGAAAAGAGTCGCGCTCCCCGTCATGAATCACAATCAGACGGCACCCAAACAACCAAATTATGAGATACGGCCCGATCATCATATTGCCGTTAGCAGCGATTCTGCTGACAAGCGGGCTGAGACAAGGGATCAAACAACAACCCGAATCACTGCCGCTGACCGACTTCAAATTTGAGGTCGAGGAGGTGCATACGCCCGGGATTGTCAAATTGGATGCCAACCGAATTTCGGGACACGTCGAGGCTCTCGACAGCTTCTTTCTAAAATTAACTGCGCTGGAGCAAAAAGAGAGCGACCTGCCGGTAACCATTTTCCAATTGGGCGATTCGCACGTGCAGGCCGGAACCTATCCCAACCAGGTGCGTACACGCCTGCAACGTCTCTTCGGGAATGCCGGTCGAGGCCTGATCGTTCCGTTAAGGCTCTCCGGTACCAACCAATCGGCCGACTATACCATCTCCTCCCCCAACCATTGGGAGGCCTCACGATGCACCCAACTGCACCCAGAAGAGGAACCAGGTCTCTCCGGAATGGCACTGATCGGAAGCGACAATACCATCTCCTTCACCATTACCGACAAAGAGTCTTCATTCGACCGAATCCGTGCTTTCCACGACAGTCTGGCCCCACGGCTGCAAGCCCCGGCCGAACTGACCGATGACATCGAGTGCCCTCTCGGAGATACCCCCGAAAGCACCTACATTCCCCTCAACCAAAGTGTCAATTCGGTTACGTTGCGAGGCCCCATTACAGACCCACACTATAACCACCAGGTCTATTACGGCTTCTCGCTCGAAAACGGGCAACCCGGCATCCTGTACCACAGTATGGGGATCAACGGCAACACCTTCACCGCTGTGAACCGTAACCCCCAGATCATCCGACAAGCTACCGCACTGTTTCCCGATCTGATTGTGATCTCGCTGGGGACCAACGATTCATACGGCCGTAACTTCAACGCCGATTATGTCGGTGCACAAATCGACAAACTGGTCGGATTGATCCGCCAAAATTTCCCGAACCAACCGCTGCTGCTGACAACCCCGATCGAATGCAGCCAAACCGCACGCGTCCGGGGCCGTTCCGTCCGCAAGCCGAACCCCAATTCACGTAAAGTGCGCGACCAGATCCTGCGGATCGCAGCCAAATACCAGCTTCCGGTTTGGGACTTCTTTACCGTGGCGGGCAGCGAAGGGGCCATCGCCCGCTGGTATGAAGCTGGCCTGGCCAACTCCGACCGCATCCACCTGACCCACGAAGGTTACCGGCTGCAGGGCGAATTGCTCTGCGATGCCCTGATCCGTGCTTACAACGATTACAAAGGCTTTAGCGGCAGTTCCGCCATTGCCCCCAAGGCCCGTTTGATAAACAAACAACCTCAAATTCCACTCGATAAGGTGATCTCATCCCCGCAAAAACGGCAGGAACAGAGGTAAGTTTGACCACCCATGCAGATTATGAACGAACTGAGTAATATCATAGACAAAGCACTGCACCTGCTGCAGTACGATCCCAAAGCGCCGCTGATCTTCAGCAGTGGACTTTTCCTGTTCCTGTTTCTGGGTTTCACCTTCTTCTACCAGTTCATGCGACGGGCCGTGCTGCTGCGCGTCATCTATGTCTCTCTCTTCTCCCTCTACTTCTACTACAAAACCAGCGGATTCTTCTTCCTGCTGCTGATCGCCGTCTCCATTTCCGACTTCCTGATCGGCAAAGGAATCGCTCGCTGCGAAAAACGATCGGCCCGACGTAGCCTGCTCGCACTTAGCGTCATCCTCGACATCGGACTGCTCGTCTATTTCAAATACACCAACTTCTTTATCGAAATTATCAACGGACTGAGCGGACACCACTGGCTCGACTTCCAAAATATCTTCCTGCCGGTGGGAATCTCCTTCTTCGTCTTCCAATCCATCAGCTATACCGCCGATATCTATCGCCGACGAATCGAACCCCTCCGGAAATGGATCGACTACCTCTTCTACCTGTCATTCTTTCCCCAGTTGGTGGCCGGCCCGATCGTACGTGCCCGCGACTTTATCCCGCAAATTCACCAAAACCCACTGCGCGTTACCCGCGAAATGTTCGGAACCGGTATCTTCCTGATCATCTCCGGACTCTTCAAAAAGGCCATCATCTCCGACTATATCAGCCTCAACTTCGTCGATCGGGTCTTCGATGATCCTCTGCTGTACAGCGGCTTCGAAAACCTCATGGGACTCTACGGCTACGCCCTGCAGATCTATTGCGACTTCTCAGGCTACTCCGATATGGCCATCGGTATCGCCCTGCTGCTCGGATTCCACTTCAACAAAAACTTCGACTCCCCCTATAAATCGGCAACCATCACCGAATTCTGGCGCCGCTGGCACATCTCCCTCTCCAGCTGGTTGAAAGACTACCTCTACATCTCACTCGGAGGAAACCGCAAAGGCCGCGTAAGAACCTACGTCAACCTGATCATCACCATGCTGCTCGGAGGACTCTGGCACGGTGCCGCCTGGCGATTCGTCCTGTGGGGAGCCTGGCACGGCATCTCCCTGGCTGTGCACAAATGGTTTATGGCTCACGTCCCAGGGTTCAAAGCCCAAGGCGCTGATATGCCCCGCTGGAGACGCTGCATCGGCATCATCATCACCTTCCACGTTGTCTGCTTCGGCTGGATCATGTTCCGCGCTACCGATATGCAAACTGTCCGCAATATGCTCTCGCAGATCTTTACGGACTTCAAACCGGAGCTAATTCCTCAAGTTATCTCGGGATATGCCCCCGTAATGGCCCTGATGGCGATCGGCTACCTGCTGCATCTGCTCCCGGCCAAAAGCGAACTGTGGGCACAGCAAACCGTTACCAAATCCCCACTGCCCGTCAAAGCTATCGTACTGGCACTGCTGATCTGGGGCGTGATGCTGATCAAATCCTCCGAAATCCAACCGTTTATTTACTTCCAGTTCTAAAACAACTGCTCTGTCAGGAGGACCATTCCCCCATTTCCGCCTCAGCCCTTCGTACCAGCTGAGGAGCGGGAATAGCTTTATGTCTCCACGCATTGTATCGGTTTGGGATCGATAAAGTCACACAGATCCACGGACTTGACAATGAGAAGGTCGGAAGAAATCCTCCTTCGTCGAGAGACGCAACCAAACTACTAAAAAGGAAGGTAAGAAGCTGACCACAAGAATCCGGGCAATGGACTCAGCAGAGAAGAGATGGATTGAGGAACGATCGCCCATCGCCTTTGCTATTTTCCAAAACATCGGCCCACATATTTTACTATTTTTGCTCAAACAGGGGACGAAATCGCATGATGGACGCATGACTTTTCATCTCCTACACAAACAACCCTATTCAAAAACCATCAACACACAACGATATGACTAACGAAGTTCTTAAAGCACTTGAAGAGCGCCGCAGTGTACGCGGTTATACCGCCGAAATGCCTTCCCAAGAGTTGATCGATGCCGTCATCAAAGCCGGGACCTATGCCCCAACCGGTCGTGGAGCACAATCTCCAATTATCGTTGAGGTGACCGACAAAGTAACCCGCGACCTGCTCTCATCCCTCAATGCCAAAGTCATGGGCAGCTCGTCCGACCCATTCTATGGAGCCCCCGTCGTTTTAGTTGTCCTGGCAGACCGCACCTACCCCACATATATCTACGACGGTTCACTCATCATGGGCAACCTGATGAATGCCGCCTACTCCGTCGGATTGGGTAGCTGCTGGATTCACCGGGCCAAAGAGGTGTTCAACTCTCCCGAAGGAAAAGCGCTGCTCAAAAAATGGGGTATCGAAGGCGATTACGAAGGGATCGGCCACTGCGTGCTGGGATATGCAGCCGCCCCGCTGCAGGCTCCAAAACCTCGCAAAGCAAACTACGTGATCCGAGTTAAATAGTCTCGACCCATTACACGCAATACAATTCCCCCTCTACACGGCTTGTCTGCGCTCCGCACGACAGGCCGTGCTTTTTATTGTACCGTACCACACCGTAGTGCTGATTGTCTGGCTCTCTCTCCTTCAGATACACGTCCATTGCTTGCGATAGGCACCGGGGCCAAACGCCCCCCGTTCCGATCTATGGTCTATCTCCATTCATCCCCATCGATTCTCTTTCATATCCCATAATGCAAAGCCCCCTGAGGTCCCCAAATCAAAGATCCGGTGTCGCGCCTCCAATCTCAACATAAATGAAGATAACATTCAGGCCCGTCACGCAAAGGTCACAATCACCTCTCTGCTGCTCAAAATCGCAACCAATGGCTTCCTCAAACCTATGGCGACAACACCACCCATACTACTCTTCTCAACCTCACGAAACAAGTAAAACCAACTGACTTTTTTCCGATTATCGAATTATTTGTTATTTTTGGACTGCATTTTGTCCGGAATATCCGCTCCGAAAACTATGTGGCAAGAGATTCTGCATATCGATCAACAACTACTCCTCGCCCTCAACGGCAGTTGGGGCCCCGGCTGGGATAACTTCTTTCATATCGTTACCGCCCGCCTGACCTGGGTCCCCCTATATGCCCTGATTCTCTACTTCGCCTGGCGTAAAATCGGAACCCGAAACCTCCTCTGGATGATCCTTTGTCTCGGCGTCGCCGTGATCGCCGCTGACCAAATCTGCAACTTTTTCAAATATTTTACCCCGAAACTGCGCCCTTCCCATACCCCCGCCATCCAAGCCTTCGTACATACCGTACACGGCTATCGCGGCGGCCTCTACGGCACCGTATCCGCCCATGCAGCAACCAGCTTCACAATCGCTCTATTCTCGTTGCGCCTTTTCCAGGTCAAATGGTTTACCGGCGTAATCCTGTTCTGGGCCATACTCATCTGCTACAGCCGCATCTATGCAGGATTACATTTTCCAATGGATATCCTATTCGGAACGATACTGGGTATCCTTTTAGGATGTCTTGCTTTTAATATCTACCGGAAAATAACGGAGAAAAACTTACATAAAACCCCTCAAGCATGATCCTCTCCGAACAGTCCGCAGCGTTCCGCAGGCGCCTATACGACAACCGTCACTGGCTGCCCCTGCTGCTATACCCCGCCGCAATCCTCGCCCTGCTTATCGCTCGACCGTTCAACATTATCCCCGATAGCTTCCTCTTTACACTGATCTGCGCCATCATCTCGCTGACCGGCGTGGCCATCCGTGCCTTGACAGTCGGCTACCTGCCCCGCAGAACCGAAGATGAAGTCACCAGCGGCGTCAAAAGTACCGAACTGATCACCCAAGGGATGTACTCCGTCGTGAGACACCCCATCTCATTAGGAAACCTCCTGGCCTGGTACGGCATCATCCTCTATGTCGGTGTGGGATGGTTCATTGTCGGAGCCGCTCTGCTCTATACCCTCTTCACCTACCAAATCCTGCTGTGCGAAGAGGAGGAGCTCGCCAAACGGTTCGGGGACCGCTATACCCTCTGGGCAAGCTACACCAACGCCCTAATCCCCAACCGCAAACTCTGGATCAGCTCCCGCGACCGATTCTCCCTCATGCAGGTACTCCGCCGCGAATATATCGGCTTCTTCTTCTTGGTTCTGACCTTCGTCACCATCAACCTGCTCCGAAACCGTGTCATCGAATTTACCTGGAGCCTCTCTCCACTTTGGACTGTCGTCGGCATAGCGACCCTGCTGTTCACCCTCTTCATCCGACTTATAATCAAGCTGATCAATAAATAACCCCCCCGGACGATCGCAACTTCTGCAATCGTTCTCCCACACAGCCTGTAATCTGCTTGCTCGACGCTTTGCCGTCGCACGCGATAATTGGGTCAGGGAAACACACCAATTAGATTGCTGCCCGCAGATTTTTCCTTCCCCAGCAACAACCTCAACGAGCATAAACAAAAAGAGAGGAGCTGACGTTCAGCTCCTCTCTTTTCATTACCTACATGCCTTTCGTTTGGCATGACGACGATCCCCTTGATCAGATCATCATTGCGGAGAAAGCGGGATTCGAACCCACGATACCCTTTTGGGGTATACGCACTTTCCAGGCGCGCACCTTAAGCCACTCGGTCATTTCTCCGGATCGCTCTGCACTTGGCTCCATCGGATCACTTTACAACGAAGGGATCGCTTTCCCCGCCCCTCGTGTCCGGCCCCGATCGGCCAAGCGCTCTCCTCATCGGAAAGCGTTGCAAGATACGAAATTATTTTTGTTCCTAAAAATCGGAATGCAAATTTCACTCCTCCGTTAAACCGTCATCTCACCACAGCGATCTTCAGCCAATTGCCGACGTACCTCGGCCGGATCTTCCGAAGCTCCCAATGCCACCATCATCTTGGTTACGGCACTCTCGGTCGTGATATCCCGGCCACTAACCACACCGGTCTGCCCGAGACGCTTCCCCGTCTCGTAAATCTCCGAGACGCTGCCACCCGGACATTGCGTCACATTCAACACCACCAACCCGCGCGCAACCGCATCAGCAACCGCATCAATAAACCACTCGGCAGTCGGCGCATTGCCCGATCCATAAGTCTCCAGAATCACCCCACGCAACCCCGGAATCGACAGCATACACCGGAAGGTATCGGCCCCCATGCCCGGGAAAAGCCGAATCACGGCCAATCGAGTATCAAGACGCTCGACAATCCGCAACGGACCACTCTCCGGATCAATCCGACGGATAAACGAACGGTTGTAATGGATACTGACCCCCACCTCAGCCAAGATCGGATAGTTGTCCGACCGGAAGGCATTGAGCAACTCGGCACTATGCTTGGTCGTACGATTGGCCCGGAACAGCTTGTTCTGAAAACAGATGCACACCTCCGGCACCACCGCCCGCCCATCTTCATAAGCTGCCGCAATCTCAACCGCCGTGATCAGGTTCTCTCGACCGTCGGTCCGCAACACCCCGATCGGAATCTGACTGCCCGTAAAAATCACCGGTTTGGCCAGATTCTCCAACATGAAGCTGAGTGCCGATGCCGAATAGGACATCGTATCGGTGCCGTGTAACACCACAAAGCCATCGTAACAGTCGTAATTGTCCCGAATCAATCGGGCCAATTCACACCACAACTCCGGCGTCACATTCGACGAGTCGATCGGTTTGAGCGTAATGACCTGCAAATCAACCCCCAACTTCTCCAAATAGGGGAACTCCTCATATATGGTGTTGAAATCGAACGGAGCCAATACCCCCGTCTCAGGATCCGGCTTCATTCCAATCGTACCACCGGTATAGATCAACAATACGGATGATTTTTTCTCCATATTCCTATTTTAGAATATATCTGCTTTCATTTCACTGCATAGCGACGGTAAAACCAAACTGCAACTGGCCACTTTCCACTTCAGTCCTCCAATACCTGCCCCAGTTAACACCCACCGTCAATACAAACTGGCTTCGGGCTTTGTCTAACGATTCCGTTCTAATTTGGAACACTATCTGACATTACTTTGGCCGTCTAACGCATCAGTACAAGTCCTTTCCCAGCCTTAATCTTGCCTCTGCAATCTTTTATGCAACAAAGCGAGTTGGCCGCTCAAAGTAACCTCATGTAATCCGACTTTTGAGCAACGATCACAAAGGCCTTTCTTTCACAAGCACCCAGTGCAGCTTTTACGTCGGCGGCTGTGCTATTCTTGCCCTACTTCAACTCTCCGAACAGCTTCAGGGCATTGCGGGTCGTTATCTCACCCACCTCCTCCGGTGTCGTTTCATAAATCTCCGCCAACTTACGGGCCACCAACTCAACATAGGCACTCTCGTTGCGTTTACCCCGATAGGGCACCGGCGGCAAATAGGGCGAATCGGTCTCCAAAACCAACTCCGTTAACGGAATTTCCCGTAACGTATCGGGCAGGGTCGAACGTTTGTAGGTAACCGGCCCCCCAACGCCAAATAGAAAATCACCCGACGCCTTCAACGCCCGATAATGGTCAATCGAACCACAAAAGCTGTGCATAATCCCTCGCAATCCACTCCCTGCGTACTCCTGCATCAGCCGGCACATCTCATCCCAGGCATCCCGGGTATGCACCACCAACGGAAGATCATACCGCAAAGCCAACTCGATCTGAAAACGTAACGCCTCGAACTGCTCATCCATCCAATCACGGCTCCAATAGAAATCGAGTCCTACCTCTCCAACACCATAAAATCGAATCCCCTCCGGAGGTGTGGCCAAATAATCTGCTACCCGCTCCAAAGCCTCACGCCAACCGGGCTTGTCGTTGACCGAGGTAGGATGCAGCCCCATCATCGGCCGACAGAGATCCGGGTATTTGCGCGTCAAGGCAAACATCGCCTCATAAGACTCCTCATCAATGGCCGGTAGATAAAGCCGTTCAACCCCTACTCCACAAGCACGAGTCACTACCGCGTCCCGATCCTCATCAAATTGCGTATCATAAATATGCGAATGGGTATCTATCAGTCTCACAATTACTTCTCCTCACCATCTGGCAACCTCAGCGATGTCGCCAATACCTATTTTGATCTCTTATCTGAAAACAGCTTTTCTGTTACCGCCCGTCAAGCCCATGTCCTAACCGAAACGACCTATGTTACTCGGCGGGAAACAGGCTCACTGTGCAAATTCCAAAACAAAAATAGAGTGAAAAACGCTTGAAAGCAACCCTCAACAAGACTCCTTGCCAACACTCCCATGGGTGTCTAAAGAAAGTCCCATCATTTACAGTTTCAGGCATTGATTACCCGGTAACATACGAATAGATCCGGCCAACTCCAATTCCAATAACAACACCGGCAATTGTGTAATCGATACCCCGCTACGACGACTCAACTCATCCAGCTCCACCGGATCCTCTCCCATCTGCTGCCACAGCTTTACAGCCGCTTCAGAGACAGCAGGTACCACGGAAACCCTGGCTCCCCCTGGCTCTGTAAAGGATACCTTTTCAGAAGAACGATCCAGTTGGAATGGTTCAACCGTCACCACCGAAATGTCAACCTCCTGAGAATGGATCGGCGCAGCTGTATTACGCCAACTGCTATCTGTCTCTGGCTCCGCAACACGTTCGATCGTCCGCACTGGTTTCTGCCCCTCTGCTATCTCCCAACCGAGACTTTCGGCAATATCTGCTCCACAACAAACAATCTGAGCCTTCAGCGAACGAATCAACCGATTGGTCCCCTCGGCATTGCGATCCCCAATCCGTCCGGGGACAGCCATCACCTCACGGTGATACCCGGACGCCATATCGGCCGTTATCAATGATCCACCCCGTGCCGCCGACTCCACAATCACCGTTCCATCACTCAACCCGGCAATCAACCGATTGCGTTGAATAAATCCAGCCCGATCGGGATGCGCCGTCGAGGGATATTCGCTCACCAAAGCCCCTCCCGACTTCACAATCTGACGAGCCGTCTCAATATGGACACGCGGATAAATATGCGTCAAAGGATGCCCCAACACCGCAACAGTCCGCACCCCATGTCGCAAAGCAGCCCGATGGGCCGCCACATCAATTCCGTAGGCCAATCCACTCACCACAACCAAATCCGGGAATAGTGCAGCCAACTCTCCAATGAGCCGATCACACACCTTATCGCCATATGGAGTGGCCTTACGCGTACCGACCATCGACAGCCAATGTCCACTATTGAAATCGATCTTACCCTTCACATACAAGACATGCGGATAGTCAGGACACTCCATGAGGTGCCCGGGATACTCAGCATCCCCCACAGCAATCGGTTGGATGTTGTTTCGCGTACAAAAGTTCAACTCCTGTTCAGCCTTCTGATGGCATTCGCGCCGAACCAAACTCTGCGCCAAAGCGGGTTTCAACTTGGCACGATTGATCAGTCACTCCTCCGTAGCGGCGTAAATCGCCTCTACCGAACCGAAACACTCCAGCAAATGAATTGCCGTTTTACACCCCAAATCAGGATGAAAAGTCAGAGCCAAATCATCTATCGTCATACCATTCTCAAGTAAAACGCCGAAAGAGAGTAAGCGACGCTTAGTAAAGATAACAAAAACCTATCAATTAGCGGCATCCATCTTAGACAATCAGCCACATCGATTGCACATTGCTATCACGTTTCCCCAACGCTTGATGATATAGAATACGGGCCTCCCCGCATTCGGATGCTTCACAAATGCCACCACACGGGCCAACTGCGACATCTGTTACCGATAAGAGCCTTCACCAGCATCTGATCGACAAACGTTTCATAGCGAGTCTCTTCAACGAAACTATTAAGAACGCGATGAGGTGTTTGATTCCGGACCAGAAATTTGGGAATTCAAAAAAAAGGCGTATATTTGCAGTCCGTTAGATAGGGTCTGATGGCCGAGCGGTTAGGCACAGCTCTGCAAAAGCTGCTACAGCGGTTCGATTCCGCTTCAGACCTCAAAGAAACCGCGTTGTAGGAGTCTACAACGCGGTTTCTTTTTATATTATAATTTCCTCTTTTTCATCTGTATATCCTATACCAAGCTGCAAAACGCTATCTGGCCTGAAATGCCATTATTATAACTCAGCCTTCTGTAACGGAAACAGGCAGCTACCTTGTAAATAAGACACCTGTCTGTTTTTTAAATCAATGCGTCCCAGAGGGCAATGGTTAGGGAGTAGATGTCGGCCCAACAACACGCAGACGACTACTCGAATCAATAACCAACCGGTCAATACAAACCACCCGATCAAACGATGGACGCTCCCCTTCGGGATCCGCATGACGATGATAAACAATAAATCGCTCCGTGCTGTCCGGCGAAAACACAATGGAATTGTGTCCCGGCGACGAAACGCCCCGACTTAAATCAGTCGCCAAAATAGGATTCTCCGCGGCCTTCCTCCATGGCCCCATGGGATGATCTGCCGTGGCATAACCGACACCGTAATGTTCATAACCCGTATTATTGGCTGAATAGGTCATGTAATATTTGCCGTTGTATTTGAAAACAAAGGCACCTTCGTTGGCCCGGTTTGGCTCCCAATCGACCATCTCCCAGGGTTGATCCGCCTCAACGACTATCTCCGGAGCTCCCATCGGCCCTGAAAGATCATCCTTCAAGCGCACTACATAGTTCTGCCCAATAGATATACCAGGTCGGGAGGTATTGCGACTGAAAAAGAGATACAACGACCCTTCCGGATCATCGTCCTGAAAAATATGGCAATCGATAGCCGAATAACCAAAATCAAACCAGGGAGAATAAAGATCTCGATACGGCCCCTCGGGTCGATCCGCGACTGCCAAAGAGGTCAACATAATCCGGGTTTTCGGATTGTAGGAGCTGTAAGTCATGTAAAACTTCCCCCGATACACAAACACCTCCGGAGCCCAAAAGCCGCCGGTCCCGGGATGGCCTTCAGGTTTGGTGTAGGCCTCACCCAAAAAGGTCCAATGGACCAAATCCGGCGACGAGTAACAGTCAAAGCCACTGTTCTGACGGGTCGTTCCAGTCATGTAGTAGAGACTATCATACCGAAATACAAACGGATCGGCAACTCGAATCATTTTGCCATCAGCGGTACGCAACGGATTGGTGTAAGTCCCGGGCGTTTGGGCTATCCCAACAGCTGCCAGCAATATTCCCATCCCCGTAAGATAGAATCGTTTGATTAGGTCAGATCGCTTCATCCGGTGATTGTTTAAGAGAGTCAAAAGGTTCATGAAGATACAAAATATTTCGGCAAGCAAACAGATATGGATATATCAATCCTTCTTTCAGTCGGTTTACTCTTTGGAGATCTCATCCAAACAATCATAGACCATTATCACTCCCACATAATCAATAAAAATTCGGCAAGGGTAAACGTCCATTGCTACCCTTGCCGAACAGATATACAGTATAACCGATCGTGACGACGGTTAACGTCGTCTAAAAAACTACTCTAAACGACCGATTGCCCGCAGATACTCGGTCTCATAGATTTTGTATTGAGCCTGAGCCTCGATCAGATTGCTCTCGGCCTCCTGCCATTGCGACTGTGCATCCAACAAATCGGTCAGCGGCGCCATCGCAACGGCATAACGGTTGCGCATCACCCGTAGATTCTCCTCCGCCTCGCGAAGCCCATCCTCCGCCGTGCGTATCAACAGATACCCATCCTGCACATTGCGAATGGCCTGCTGTACCTCCAACGACAACAAACGGGTATTTTTCTGCAACTCTAGTTCGGCATTCTGCAACTCGAACCGCGCTTTGCGAACCTTCTTGCGCCCCTCTCCCCAATGGAAAATCGGGACCTGGACCGCCAACATCGCAACCCCAATACCATCCCGAAACTCCTGCGTGAAAGGAACCATCATGCCTCCGCCGGCATCCACCATGCTGTTGAGTTTGATGTTCCCAAAATAGGTATAACCTGCCGTCAGACCAACCGTGGGCAACATATCGGCCCGAGTCATGCGAATCTGCTGCTCATTCGCCGCAATCTTGTTCTTGAGCAGGTTCAACTCCGGACGTTCAGCAATATCACTGGTCAAATTTCCAGCTTCCGTCACGACAATGGTCGTATCCGTCGGCTCAATTTGAGTCTCCGACGATACACCTATAATCCGACACAACGAGAGGCGACACAGATCGGCCCCATTCTCCCCCTTCTGCAACTGGTAACGGATCGTACTGCGTTTGGCCTCGATCCGCAACAGATCGTTGTCGGTAGCCAGGCCGGCCGCCAGCGCCGTCTGCACCTGTCGGTAAAGGGTATCCATCTGGGCACAATAACGCTCCAACATCCGAACCTTGCGGCCAACAGCAATATAAGTCCAATAGGCATTGTCCGCCTCGACCAACACATCCATGCGGGTCATTCGACGCTGCTCCGAGGCAACATCCTCACCGATCTGGGCCAGCTTTTTGCCCGAATTGAGCTTGCCGCCCGTATAGATCGGCTGCGTCAGCGTAATTCCAGCCATGTACATGCCCCGCATCCGCAATTCAGATCCCATCATGTCAAAGTCCGGAAACATATAGGTCCCAGTGGCCGATCCGGTAAACTTCGGCAGATAGTTCGTCGTCACTATTTTACGATCCAACTCTGCCTGCTGTAGTTTGTTGTCCGCCTGCTGCAAATCCTCGCTGTGCGATAAAGCCATGTTGCGACACTCCGATAAAGTGAGCTCAAGCCGCGGTTGTGCCACAACACCACTCAGGCCCAACAAGCCGGCACAACCCATGATCCATATTGTTCGTTTAACGTTCATCGTACTTCATTTTAAGCGTTAGCAGGTTTCCGAATCCGGAACATAGCCGTGTAAAACAGCGGCAACAAAATAAGAGTAATCATCGTACCGACAGTCAATCCACCCATAATGGTAATGGCCATCGAGCTGTACATCGGATCCGTAACCAGAGGCAACATACCGACAATCGTGGTCAGTGAGGCCATCAACACGGGACGTACACGAGAGACGGTCGCTTCGATCACTGCCGTATAGGGATGTTTTTTCTCTTCGGTCTGCAAGCGGTTGATCTCGTCGACCAGCACAATGGCATTCTTGACCATCATACCAATCAATCCCAGGATACCGATAATGGCCATAAAGGTCATCGGCTGACCGCTCAGCAGCAACGACGGCGTAATGCCGCAGAAGACAAACGGGAAACAAAGTAGAATTAGGATTACTTTGCGCCAACTGTTGAACAACAGCAGCAAAATGGCCAAAATCAAAAAGACTGTCAGCGGAACATAACGCATCAGGTTGCCAATGGCTTCGCCCTGTACTTCGCCTTCGCCGACCCACCGCATCGTATAGCCTGCGGGCAGCGGAATGGCCTCCACCTCATCCTTGATCGAAGAGACCACCTTGGCCGGAGTGGCGGCATCACAATCGGGATTGGGGTCGCACTCCGCCTCAATCACCCGACGGCCATTGAGCCGCAACACCACATCTTCATCCCAATCCAACCGGATATCTTTAGCCACATTACCCAGCGGCGTCGCACGAAATACCTTGTCCTGCAGCTCACCCATGGCATTGCCGCCACCCAAAGCTCCCTGCAACTCCTCATTCGAAAGGTGGACATTCATCATGCTCCATACAGGGATGTCATTCAGGTTACTGATGCGGCTGCCATCGGCATTGCGTACCTGCAAATTCAGCATCACCATGCGATCCTGATCGTTCAATACGCCGACCGGCATGCCATCCGTTGCAGCCAACAGTGCATTGGCCACATCTCCCCGCTCGATCCCCGATCGCAAAGCATCCTGCTGCACATATTCGGCCACCAAGGCCTTGCCCGTCGGTTTCCAGTTATTCTGAACCGAATAGGGATCCACATAGGGGCAACGACGCATGATCGCCTCGGCCTGATGACTCAACTCGCGCAATACAGCCGGATCGGGACCCGCAAACTCCACCTCAACCGTATGTGAGGTCGAAATCGAAAAGTTATACTTGCGGATTCGGATATAGGCCTCCGGGAAGGCTTCACGCAGCTGTTTCCGAACATGCGGAATCTGTTTGAGAACCGTTTTGTAATCCTTGCAATCGATGATCAACTCCCCGTAGCAATCCCCACCGGAGGTCATCGGCCGTACCAGGCAATAGTGTGCAGGAGCACTGCCCTGACTGATCGCAATACGCTCAAGGTCTGGATTCCCGGAAAGCGAATCCTCCATCTCCAACAGTCGGTCACGCACCGTATCGGCATCGGTCGCCGCCGGGAAAAAGCATTCAACTACAAACTGTTTATAATCGAAATCGGGGAAAAAGAGGTTTTTCACACGGGTCATTCCGAAGATGCTGAGTGCCAACACCCCAAATGCAACAAGAATCGTTGTCCGTTTATACCCGATCAAAAAGGCGATGGCCCGACGGACAAAACGGTGTATGGGGGAATTCATCACCTCACCTTGCACGGCGTTGCGTTTCTCTCGACTCGGCAACCACGATTTGGCACACACCGGAACCTGAACCAAGGCCAATACCCAACTGGCCAGCAGACTGACACACAGCACCAGGAACAGATCCCCGGCATACTCTCCGGAGGTATCGGGCGATAGATAGACGCTGAGGAAGGTCGAAGCGGCAATAATCGTTGCACCGAGCAGAGGCATGGCCGTATTGCGGCCAATCCGGTAAAGATAGACTTTCGGCGGCAATCCCCGTTGCTTATCGACCAGAATGCCATCCATAATAACCACGGCATTATCGACCAGCATACCCATCGCAACAATAAACGCACCCAACGAGATACGCTGCAGTGTCGTTCCGCACATCAGCAGAATCGGGAAAGAGACCGCAACCGTCAACACCAGCCCAAATCCGATGATCAACCCGCTGCGCAGCCCCATCGTAAAGATCAGCACCAGAATCACGATGGCCACCGATTCGAGCAGATTCCACATGAATGAGGAGATGGCATCATTGACCTTATCGGGTTGGAAAAAGATCTTTTCGGTCTGAAAGCCTGCCGGGACCTGCTGCATGGCCTGAGCCAACTTGGCATCGACCGCCTTGCCCACATCGGGGACAATGGCCGACGACTCCATCGCCACACAAATAGCCAACGCCGGACGCCCTCCGACAAAAAATCCATTGCGCTGAGGTTCCGAATAGGCCCGCTCCACGCGAGCAATGTCTCCGATCCGGATCCGTTTCCCATCCATGGTCTGGATCAGCAGATTACGGATATCCTCCTCGTTCTCCACTTCAGAGTCGACATACAACGCAATCCGTTCATCACCACTGTGATACTTGCCGGCATTGACCATCTTGCCGGCAGACTGCAAAGCCGAGATAATCTGGGTCGGAACAATGCCATTGCGAGCAATCTGCTCTTTGGAGAGGATAATATTGATCACCTCATCGCGGTTCCCGACAATGTTGATCCGCTTCACTCCCTTCACATCGAGCAGCTCCCGACGGATATATTTGGCATAATCATACATCTCCGGATAGTCGTACCCGTCGGCCGTCAACGCATAAAAAATACCGTACACATCCATCATGTCATCGATCACGATGGGGGCATAACACCCCTGCGGCAACCGCGAGGCCACATCATTCACCTTGCGACGCAACAGATCAAAGTGCTGCTCGATATCTCGATTCAGTACCGTCATCTGCAGCTCAACGGTGAAGATCGCCGAACCGTTCTGACACTCGGTTTTGATCTTTTTGACATTTGGCAAGGCCCGTAACTCATCCTCCATCGTCTGGGCCACCTTCAGCTCCATGTCATGTGCACTGGCTCCGGGCCAAGCCACCACCACCATGGCCTGTTTGGGCGATACGGCCGGATCCTCCAGCTTGGGCATCTGGATGAACGACAATACTCCCGCTACCAAAATCGCCACCATCAACGACCAGAACAACAGAGGCCGTTGCATGAAAAATCGGGTCATCTTCATCACAACAATCCTCCTACGTTGGTTTTACTGGCGCGTTCAATGACACGCACCTTTTCGCCCTCCTGCAAAGCGTTGACCCCGGCGCGAACAATCTGCTCACTGCCGGTCAACCCTTCACGAATCACGGCCCGTCCCCGGGAATCACTGCCACCCAGCACAACCTGCTGTTTCACCAGCGTGGAGTCGGCTCCAAGCACCCACACGCACGAGGTGTCGCCATCCCGAAAGACCGCACACAACGGTACGACAACACCGGTCGTTGCCGTCGTATCCGCCATCACAATGCCCACCTCGACATTCATCCCTGCAGTCAATTGCTTATCGGGCTGTCCCACAAAAGCCAACCGCAACTGGTACAACTGATTTCCATCCGCCTTGGGGGTCAGGCTCAACAGCTGCATCGGCAACTCGCTCGCCGACCCGGCCACACGACTGAAATAACGGGTGAAGCGATCCCGTTGCTGGTACTCTGCCACCGGGATGTCGGCCACCACCTCCATCCGCGAAACATCCAACAACGTAAACAGAGCCGTACCCGCATCGACCATCTCAGCCGGTGAAAAATTCACAGCCTGGATATACCCATCCGTAGGTGCATACAGTTTCGTATAATTAAGTTTATTCTTGTTGGCCTGCAACTGGACGCCCAATTGCCGCAGTCCAGCTGTCGCCTTTTCATAATCGTTGGCCGAAATGCTCTTTTGACGATAGAGCTGCTCGGTACGCCCCACCTCATCTTTGAGCTGATCGTACTGAATCTGTAACGCCTCAACGCCCAACCGGTAATCCGCATCATCCAGCTCGGCCAGCAATTGTCCCTTGTGCACATAATCTCCCTCGGCAACAAGAATGCGTTCGATCTGTCCAGGCGTCTTAAAACCCAAATTAATGGTATGCGCCTCGCGGACTATCCCCGAATAGTTTTTCACAACCGTACCCTCCATCGCCTCCGGAGTGGTCACCATGACGCTGTGTACCGTAGAACCGCCCTGAGGCGCATCGCCGCACGAAGCGAAAACGCCCGCAACGACAATCATCATGATCGCTCTCTTCATATCTCAGTTTTTAACGTGTTGCAGAAAATCGTCTCATCTCTTGGTCGCAAAGTTCCCTATTTATTTGTTTGTCCAATCCTCCTAATGGGACAATATATTGTTCGATTGGATAACAAAACGGCTGGATCTATCCTAAAACACCTATCTTTATTCCTCGAAACGTCCAATCACTGACCAATGAAAACCCCTTTTGTCGATATGAACCTGGTGCGGCTCTCCGCACAACAGGGCGCCCTGAACCTGGACAACGAATTTATCCTGATCGATAACCTGCAGAGCGACTCACCCACACATGACCCCACAGAGCTGTTCGTCAACCACCCCGTTAAACTCGCCTGCCATATCATCACCTTCTGCCTATCCGGAACCCTGCGATTCCGAATCAATCTACGATATTTCGAGCTGAAACCCAACGATATCCTGATCTGCCAAGAGGGTATCATCGGTGAATTTATCGGCATGGATCCCGGAACTCGTATTGCCGTCATCGGAGCCACCCATGCCTTCTATACCATTCCCAACAATTTTGACTGCGCCATCTCCTTGCAACGCCAACTCCACGTCCATCCACTCTGCCACCTGAAACCCTCGGTCATCGACGAGTGTATGACCATCTATGGGCTGATGCGCAACAAAATCGCTGAAACAGACAATCTCTTCCGCAGAGGGTCCCTGCTCGGATATGGGCAGGTGTTGATGTACACCATCTTCAACTATTGCCTGCTCGACGATCGGGCCATCGATAAACCCAAAGAGATGGCCAGCCGCCAATATGAACTCTACGCTCGATTCTTCCGCGAGGTGCAAAAACACTACACCCAGGAGCGTAGCATTGCCTATTATGCCAACCTGCTGTGTGTCACACCCAAATACCTCTCTCAGGTGGTTCGCCGGGTCAGCGGACGATTGGCCGGAGAGTGGATCTCGGATTACGTCATTCTCGAGGCTAAAGCCCTGCTTAAAAGCCGCGAATACACCATCCAGCAAATCAGCAACATGTTGAATTTTGCCAACCAATCCTTCTTTGGGAAATATTTTAAAGACAAGGTCGGATGCTCACCCTCCGCCTACCAAAATGCCGAATAGCCCAAACCTACCTCCCCACTCTTATCGTACAGCTCCAGTTAATCAAAGTCTCCGAAACCTACTACCTACTATTCAAGTGAAATTTTTCTGAGGGAACCAGCAATCGCAACCAGCAAAAATCTATTGCAGGAGACACCGAAAACAGGGAACCAATCACACAATATTTTGTTCTTTACTTAATCCCTGCGCAACGCTGCCGCTCCAGATCCAACAGCATTTTTTTACAGGTGAGGCCATAAGCATAGCCGGTCAGCCGGCCTTCAGCTCCAACTACCCGATGACACGGCACCACAATCATCCACGGATTGCGATTGCAGGCCATTCCAACTGCACGGGCTGCCCCCGGAGCCCCAATCGCTCGCGCTATCTCGCCATAGGTTCGGCAAGTACCATAGGGAATGTCACATAAAGCACCCCACACCCGCCTTTGAAAAGGGGTTCCCTCCTCGGCCAACGGCAGATCGAACACGGTCCGCCTCCCGGCAAAATAGTCCTGCAACTGTTCCGCAGCCTGCCGAATCAACGGAGTCTCCATCAATTGATATCCATTACAATTCATGCAAGCAGCGCCCCTCTGTTGCTGGTCGATGCCTCCTGCAACCATTGCATGGTGAACTGTTACCGCATTACAGGCAGAAACTGTATCATCCAATGGAGTTTTGGCAGGTACAGAGCTTATACTATGTTTGGCTTCCTCATGCTGCTCGTTTCCATCCCGCTCCGACTGCTTTTCGTCCTCTTCACAAAGGGAAAATTCTCCATCAAATTTATGCTCAGAGGCACGTGGTTCCTCAAGCAACCTTACAGCAACCACCCCCTGAATAGAGGCTTCGATACGCACAACACCCAACCACATCAGGTAATCGTAATACCAGATCGGGGCGTTCGTATCTTTCCGGCAAGATATTTTCGTTTGATGGGCTAACCGCATGCAGTTTTACTCCAATTTCTAATTTTCAAAATAACGAAAGGCTGATCGAATTCCATGCTGTTCTAAGGCTCTCTATCAAGCCCGAAACCATGGCCACACCTTCAGCAGGTCGCTCTCAGTGTACGTAACTTAATTTATAAACAAACCTCCGCGGGTCCAATAGGTCCATTTAAAGGTAGCCACTTTCACCCAAATTGCCAATAGTCGCTCTGTCGGTTTCCCCAATCAAGACTTCGAACTGGTATAAAAAATACGCAGGCCCCGACCATTGAGTCAGAGCCTGCGATCCCTTTTCAATCAATACAAAGGCTTAATTTCAGTCTCCGATCAAATTACGAGACTTGAAGCCACAAAAAATTTCGTAATCTTTTTTGTCCCTTTGTTGATTTTAATCCAAGAACGTATTCACAGCTATTTTTCTGCATCGAATCTGCATTTGTCAATCGACGTCCATATCGATCACCTGGAAATTCAGATCGAATTCCACCTCAAAACGATTGCTGAGCTTAACATCATATCCCCGTTTGTCACGGCTGATCGACACAATCTGCTGCCCCTCATATTGTGCAGCCACCCATGTTTTAATCTGCTGGGGAACAATCGCTGCAGGAACCGGAACATTCAGGCAATCTACCTCGGTCCACTCCCCGCTTTTGTTGAATTCCACCTGACTGCCATCAGCCATCATCACATCGTATGTACGATCGAATACATCCTGATCCACCTTGGCATACAACACCTTTGCCTTAGGGAAATGGGTCTTGATAAACTGCTGGGCAGCAACAGGTGTCTGCTCAAAAGCAATCGGTTTATCATCTGCGCAACCTACCGTCGCAATGCCGAACAGGCCTATTAAAAGCATCCAAAATTTTTTCATCTCTTTTAATTTTTAAAGTTATTCTATTTTCAATAATTCTACCCTCACTGAAGAGTATTTATAACGCTTTCGTATAAACAAATCTCTTCGAGATCCAGCTAAATATACGAAATATTCACAAATATTCTCGTTCCTGCTTGAATATTTGGCTGTCTATTAATTTCAGCCAAAAATAAACTTTTAGCCCTCCCCCGCAACGGAGGAGGGCTAAAGGTGGACACCAAAATCACTTATTTGGCAAGCAGTACCTCCTGAATAATCTTCTCAAAATCGGCCTTGCCAATCGCTCCCTGAACCATCTGCGGCTTACCCTCCATCGGGACAAACAACAGCGTCGGAATCGAACGAATACCAAAAGCAGCTGCCAACTCCTGCTCCTGCTCCGTATCAATCTTATAGATATCGATCTTGTCTCCATACTCGGCAGCCAACTCATCCAAAATCGGAGCTACCCGTTTGCAAGGACCACACCATGAAGCATAAAAATCAATAATCGCCGGCTTCTCGCCCAAATATTTCCACTCGGTAGGATTACCCTCGTAATCAACCACCTTCTTCAAAAATTCCGCTTTTGTCAAATGAATAGGTTTCATAACTGTTGTCGTTTTACTCGTTTGTTCACTCTGTTGATTGCTGTTCTGCGCACTTCTTGCCTCAGAAGCTCCTCCGCATGCCGTCAGCACAAAAACCGACAGCACTCCCATCAGAATCTTTTTCATGTCGTTTGGTTCTGTTTTATCTATTTTTTAATCGAATTTGCTCCTCACGCTCCGATTCTACCGGATCATACCCCATCTCCCGCAAACGGGCCACCAAAGCATTACGATCCACCTCGTCGGTGTGCTCAACCACAATCCGATCCCGCTCCGGCTCAACACGAACGCCAAATACGCCGTTCACTTCACCCAAACCTTTGTGAATCGAATTGTTACATCCACACACCATTACATTCTTTACCCCCTATTGTCGTCTTCATCTCCTGTATACCTGTCAATTATCGAGCCATTCACTCCATCCCGGTGCATCGTCCCCGAAATAACGGTTGCAAAATCTCCGGAACCCCAACACTGCCACACCGCATCTTCGACAACGACTGCCGTCCGTGATCCGTCAACTCGAAATACATCTTACGTCGATCATCTTTCCCCAAAACACGCCGTAACAACCCCTTCTCCTCCAACGAACGGATCACCTTGGAGGTATGCGACGGTGTCATCACATTCACCTCCGCTAACCCAGCTGCCGAAAGCTGCCCTTCCGACAACGAACAGAGCAACATCGCCTCATTCAATGACAAATGGTGCACCTTTACAAAATCGGCCTCAAAGGTCTGAATCGCCCGGCAAATATCCCGCATCAGACAAATGGTCTCCATGCTCGAATTGATCTTTTGATGTATTAACGTCACAAAGATGTAAATTATTTTCCAATGTCACAAGTTTCCAATGGAAAATTTTTATGCATTCAATTAAATAGAATTTTATTTTACTGATAGTCAATATTTATCACTTAAATAAGACCTATAAGATTCCATACGATACATGCACCATGAAGTTCAACGCCCCCGCACGCCCAGAGAAAACAGGGTACACCGGTCAATAGCAAAGGCGTTGCTGTGAGCATACAATGCAGAACGGACTGATCCCCACGAATCGCGCAGAGGTCTTCTTCCACACGCTTACTCGCCGCTTCAATAGGCTCAAAATTGACACGGAACGAATATCTTTAGCCGAAAGCAACTACCTTTGTGACATTGAACTTAAAGTGTGGCATCTAAAGATACGACCTCATGACACAGGATCGCCTTGTTACACCGAGCTATTGCTGTATTCTGGCAGCCAACTTCCTGCTATACTTCGGCTTCTACCTGCTGATGCCGATCCTACCCTTCTACCTGACCGAGGTATTCCATACCAACAGTACAATGGTCGGGGTCACCCTCTCCTGCTACACCGTGGCCGCACTGACCGTCCGCCCCTTTTCAGGCTATCTGTTGGACACTTTAGCCCGCAAACCGTTATATATCATATCATTCTTTATTTTTACCGTGATCTTTGCAGGTTACCTGGTAGCCGGCTCCCTGACCCTGTTCATCATCCTGCGCATCGCCCACGGCCTCGCCTTCGGGACCGTCACCGTATCCGGTAACACCGTCGTAATCGACATTATGCCCTCCTCCCGACGTGGAGAAGGAATCGGCTACTACGGACTGATGAACAATATCGCCATGGCCATCGGCCCCATGGTCGGCCTGTTCCTGCACGATTTTTACAGTTTCCAGGTCATCTTCATATCGGCCCTGATCTCCTGCACGTTAGGTTGTATCATGGCTTCACTTGTGCATACCCCACCCAAAATGCCAGTCAAACGGGCTCCGATCTCGCTCGACCGCTTCATTTTAATCAAGGGAATTCCCGCCGGAATCGACCTGCTGCTGCTATCAATCCCATACGGTATGACCACCACCTACGTGGCTATGTATGCCAAACAGATGGGAATACAAAAAGGCTCCGGACTCTTCTTCACGCTGATGGCTGCCGGATTGGCAATTTCACGCCTCTTTTCAGGCCGACAAGTGGATAAAGGCAAAATCACCCAAGTAATTTCACTGGGCATCTATCTCGCCTGCTTCTGCTTCTTCGTCCTCTCCGGGTGCGAAACCTTGATGAAATGGGATCCAGCCCTCGGCACATACGTCTTTTTCGGAACCGCTCTGGTACTGGGAGTGGCATTCGGAACCATGTTCCCCGCCTTCAATACCCTCTTCGTCAACCTTGCCCCACACAACCAACGAGGGACGGCAACCTCAACTTACCTCACCTCATGGGATGTGGGAATCGGGTGCGGACTGCTCATCGGCGGTTATATCGGCGAAATCACCACGCTCGACCACGCCTACCTGTTCGGCGCCTGCCTGACCGTCATCTCGACAATCTATTTCCGGCTGAAAGTGGCTCTACATTTTCAGAAAAATAAACTCCGTTAAGCAGGTAAAAATGCACAAACGACCTCACCTAACACGTTAGCAGAGGTCCTCAAAATCAAACACCCGCTATACTCGCACCAAATAATAAAACCAATCCGAAAAACGTTTTATTGAAAAGAGTTTTAGCTATATTAGACAGATATTACAGGGGCCACACCCAACTCGTATAATTCACAAAACACAGGCCATGACTTACAAACCTATCTTACGCTGCATGATGGTTGCTGCCCTGATCGGGTATGGGGTACAGGGAACTGCTCACCCCGCAAATCAACCTCCCAAACGTTCAACTCCCCTAATTCAGATCAATGTCAACACCCCTCCGGTGCCCGATCCGTTGCGCCTGACCTCACAGCTGATTGAACAGATCAGTCGTCAAATGCAACATCGATTGATCCTCGACGAAGCGCAATTTATTAAGCTGCTTCGTTTGAACGAAAGATACCTGCTCAACCGTGAGATCGCCGCTCCCAGACCTCCCCACGGAGCGATGCGTCCTGATGGCAGACATCCCGGAAGACCCGAAGGTCCTCGCCCCAATGGTCCCGGAAGACCCGGCCCAGCACGTGGTCCCAAAGGGAAAGGGCCTCAGCATGATAATGGGCGAAGAGCATATGGTAATCCATTTACAGAGTTGTCATCCAAAGACCGCAAACAGTGGGAAAAACAGCTCAAAAACATCCTGAACAAAGATCAGTACAAAGAGTGGCACAAAATGGAGAAAGAGAATGACGGTAGACCTTTCCGTTATTGATTCGTATAACGATAGACAAACTCTTTACATAAATAAAGCGGCAGAATCATCTGCCGCTTTATTTATTTAAGTCCTGCGAAATCGTACGCTGTAAACGCTATTTATTATCAAAACGGGCTCATAAAAACGAATAACAATCCTGCCCCGATCATTGCTTCCACACTGGTCATACTGCGATTTCACAGATCCGAATACCCTCCTGCTATGCCAGAGCCATGTATTCCTCTCTCCTATCGTACTGGAATAAAATGAAACGATCTCCACAGCTATTCCAACCACGCACCACATAGCCCCGAATCTTTCGAAACAAGGCGGCAAACAAAGAGTTCACTCACAGATCTTTGCCCGATGAGCCCATCCTGCCAATTTTTCTACCGATAGACCGTTATCAATATGTTCATGGAGAAAGTTTGTATCTAACTCTTTTGCAAATGGCGAGACTGAGCAAAAACTAAACCCAATATAAAATATGCTTCTTCGGGGCAGAAGAATTATCCGACCACCACAGTATCGTCATCCGGATCGGGCTCTTCATGCGGACCGCTCAACGCAGGACGCACCACCATAAACGACGGGAAGGTATTGATCAAAGCCGAACGGTTGCGCGTCACATTCAGCCAACAGTTGTAGCTGATAATCAACAGTTGCTGCTGAGCCACAAACTCACTGAACGGCACTGAAGGCGGACAGATATCCAAAACTGGGCCTTCGCCGTGATGATGCTTCAGCTCCCGCTTCAGCTGTTCCGAGAAACCGGAATCAGCCACCCGGACAGTCACCTCTACCCCCTCAACAATCGCATTAATCTCATTGAGCATTACCCGGTCCCGTTCGTCCAGCAGCAAGACTCCAATTCGGTCTGCCCCTTTGAACTTGCGGTTGACAAAAACCCCCACCGAACACGACACATGCGTGAAGAGGCGGCGTGCTTTATCCCGGGTTGACTCTCCAGGGAAGTACATCTGACGACGGATCTGACGCCGAATGCGGTTCAACTCTTCAGCCAATACCAAATTGCTGCGGCGTGGAGCCACATAATCATGAATAAAGTCTGGCCCTCCGCCAAGCAGAACAAAATCATAGGATTTGCGATGAATCAAATCGATCAAATCCTTTAAATAGTGGTCCGTCACCCGATAGTTGGTATCGATCTGCAACTTCATCCGCTGTGCTTCACTGCGCAAAGGGGCAAAACTCTCGGATGAATAACCGTAAGCGTTCATGGGGTTGGTTTCGGTACCGATCGTATAATGCACAGCGGTAATATGAATCCGATCCATCACCCGCCCACACAGCAGCTTGATAACTCGCAAAAAGAGCGGTGCACTGGCCGGACGGGCAAACGAGATGAGAACACGTGCCTTGATAGAGGGCTGAATATGTGACTCCGGTTCACGACGGGCAAACAGTTTCTCGATCAGCACCAATGACGGTGTTGCCATGAAGGTGGTGAAGAGGGCCATGATGACAAAAATCACGTAGATCGACGAGGGCAAGATCCCCATTTCATAACCGATATTGAGCACGATCAGCTCCATCAGTCCACGCGTGTTCATCAGTACGCCGATCGACAGGCTGTCACGCCAGGACTCTCCGACAAAACGTGCCGATAAGGCTGCACCGGCCAATTTGCCGACAATCGAGACTGCCACAAAGAGGGCACATACACCCCAAAGGTGCGGTGTATTCAGGGCTCCGATCTCAGTACGCAAACCGGTAAAGACAAAGAAGAGGGGTAAAAAGAGCACTAAAGCCACATCCTCGACCTTTTCGGTCATGATGCGGCGGAAACTCAGATTGGCCGGCATAATCACCCCGGCTACAAAAGCTCCGAACAGGGCATGAACCCCCAACACCTCCGTAATATACGAGGAGAGAATCAACACCAAAAAGATAAAAGCGACCAGCGGTTTGCTGATGATCTCCTGACTGTTATAAATTTCGCCCAATTTCCGCATGAACGGGCGGACCAGTCCGAACATAAAGAGCACATACAGGATCACACAGACCAGTGTAAAGCCGGCACTGGCCACGCTTCCGGCTTTGGCAATGGCAATGATAGCTGCCAACAGACACCACGCCGTAATGTCGTTATTGGCGGCACTGGCAATGGCCAACATACCCATTGGGGTTTTGCCGAGGTTACGCTCCTGAATGATTCGGGCCAAGACCGGAAAAGCCGTAATACTGACCGAAATACCGATAAACAGCGCAAACGGCACGAAGGTGGTATGTCCGGCACCAAACTCCGGATAGACCTGCCAGGCCAAAACGGTTCCAAGAAAAAACGGCACAATAATACTGGCATGGCTGATGACCAGGGTCTGGCTCCCCTTTTTGCGCAGGATGCTCAGGTCAAGCTCCATGCCGATAATAAACATGAAGAGGATCAGGCCGATCTGGCTCAGAATATTGAGCGATTCAAGCGATGAATCCGAAAAGAGAAACCCGAAAGTCTCCGGGAAAAAGTGGCCGAGTACCGACGGCCCCAAAACAATTCCGGCAACAATTTCGCCAATCACGCCGGGCTGCCCCAGATATTTGAACAGCCACGAAAAGATCCGCACCGCCACCAAAATCGAGATGATCTGCAGCAACAATACCGCCAACGGGTGGTGCAAACCTTCCTGCAACGACTGTGTAAATAATTCATAAGGCTTCGTGATTCCCGTCTCCCCCGATGGGGCCACAGTCGAGGTAAGTGTCTGTTCGGTAGCCGTAACAGATGCCGTATCGGAAGCCGCATCCCACAACTTACCCTGCCGAATGACCATCCAGAAAAGCACTCCGAAGATCAGCAGCATCAACACATAGAAGATATAGTTGCGTTTGGCACTGGATTTCATACCCGATTACAATCTCCTACAAATATAATTTTTTTTTCGAAATTCCCGCATCCGCAGCGGTTCTTCTTTGCCTCGTCGCGTGTGGACCATCCGGTTTGGCTTCATTCAAGTTCGGCCAAACGCTTTCAGCTCCATCCGGGACACTGCGCATCGAACGCTACGATTAGATAGTCCTTCAGACCTTTCGATCAATAGAGGTATTCCCATTAAGACCTTCTTCCCCAGTGCGCTATTCAAGAAGAGGGAATCGCACAACTTCGGTCAGCCCCGAACATCTCCTGACAGATTCAGCAGTTTTTCTGAGGAGATCAGCCAATTTGCCTCCTTTTTTTCATTGCTGACTTGTGCGATCACCTCACCGTACACAAAAAAACCGGAGTGTCTGATTACAACACTCCGGTCTCAATGATCATGTGAAATGACTCTACTACATCCGAGAAGCTAACGAACCACAAACTCAAACAGGCTGTTCACCATTCGTCTCGTTCGTCACTCTCCTCCTTCAATGTACCGTCGGCGCCCAGTTCCAACCTTTCGGTCTCCCAATACGGCACACGCTTACCAAACAGCTGGCTATTTTACCAACCGGTTGGTCGCCGTGTCGGGGAAAACAACCCACGGTTTGAAGCTTTTGGCCTCCTCAAAGTCGAGCAGCGCATAGGAGATGATGATCACCACATCCCCTACAACACACTTGCGGGCCGCAGGACCATTCAGGCAAACCGCACCACTGCCACGCTCGCCCTTAATAATATAGGTCTCCAGACGCTCCCCGTTATTGACGTTGACCACCTGTACCTTCTCACCTGGAATCATGTTTGCAGCCTCCAGCAACTCCTCGTCAATGGTGATGCTGCCTACGTAGTCCAAATTGGCCTGCGTAATGGTTACCCGATGAATCTTGGATTTCAATACCTCTATTTGCATGATGGCATCCTTTCGGTTTACTGATTGTACGGGCCATATCCGCCCATATTGTCGATCAAACGTACTGAACCGGCATGTACCGCTACACACCCCCGTGTCGTTACACCCGCTTTCCACTCGCTCAGCGGCTGAAGCGTATCGGCATCTACAATCTGAAAATATTCAACTTCAAGCAACGGATTGCTGTTGATGCGGTCAATCACCATCCGTTCGGTCTCCGCCACCGTAGCTGAACGCGAAAAATCAACTCCAGCACGCAACGCCGCATAGATCTGCGGAGCCGCCGCACGATGTTCAGGTGTCAGCAACGCATTACGCGAACTGAGCGCAAGACCCTCCTCGCCACGAACAATCGGACAAGGAACAATCTCTACCTTCAGCTGCAACTGACGTACCATGGCACGAATCACGGCAATCTGCTGAAAATCCTTCTCGCCAAAATATGCCCGATCCGGCTCGACAATCGCAAACAGACGGCTTACGACCTGTGCCACGCCATTGAAATGGCCCGGACGGTGCGCGCCCTCCATCACCTTATCGATCTGCCCGAAATCGAACTTCCGGGTATCGGGTTCGGGATAGACATCCTCAACCGACGGTGCATAGACCATGTCGGCTCCGGCTGCCTCCAATAACTTCAGATCCGCATCGAGCGTGCGCGGATAGCTGCGCAGATCGGCCGGATCGTTAAATTGAGTGGGATTGACAAATACACTCACCACTACTCGTCCGCATTCGCGGCGGCAGCGCTCTACCAGAGATACGTGTCCCTGATGCAGCGCACCCATTGTGGGGACAAACCCCGTTAGCACCTTCTCTTTGTGCAATGCAGCAGAGAGTTCGGCACCCGTAGTAAAAACTTGCATCGGATCGATTGCTTTAGTTTCCAAGCCCCTGAAAGGACCTCGCAAAGGTAGAAATTAGATTTAGAAATAGCCAACTTTTCACTGAAAAATAATACCTTTGCATACAATCTAAGCTACCAAAACCATGAAAAAAACAGCTCTACTAATGATAATTACCGTCGCCGCCGGACTGGTCGGCTGCAAGTCCGAACCACAGGCAGAAAAACCGTTCGAATGGGTGGTCGATCGTTTTGATGACATCAAAGTGCTGCGCTACCAAGTGCCCGATTTCGACACCCTTTCGCTCGATGAGAAAAAATTGATCTACTACCTGAATCAGGCAGCCCTCTGTGGTCGGGACATTCTGTTCGACCAGAACGGCCGTTACAATCTGCGCATTCGCCGCACCCTCGAAGCCATCGAGCAGAGTTACACCGGGGACCGCAACAGCGAAGATTTCAAAAAATTCGAAAAATACCTCAAAAAGGTGTGGTTCGCCAACGGTATTCACCACCACTATTCGCTCGACAAATTTCTTCCCGAATTTTCCGAGAGCTATTTCGATGAGTTGATCGCCGCCACACCAACCGAATACTTCCCTCAGGATTTCAAACCGTCGGTAAAGGCCGTGATTGCCGAGATCAAACCGATAATGTTCGATCCGACCCTCTTCCCGAAACGGACCAACCAGGCTGCCGGAGCCGACATGATCGCCACCTCGGCAAACAACTACTACGAGGGCTTAACCCAACAGGAGGTCGAAGACTATTATAAAAAGATTATCGATCCGAACGATAGCACCCCCATCTCCTATGGACTCAACAGCAAGCTGATGAAGGAGAATGGCCAGATCGTCGAAAAGACCTGGAAAGTGGGCGGTATGTACTCTGCAGCCATCGAGCAGATCGTTTATTGGCTCGAACAGGCCTCCACGGTAGCCAAAGGGGCTCAGAAGCAAACGATCGATGAGCTGATCGGCTACTACCGTTCCGGAAACCTCTCGCAGTTCGACACCTATAGTATCTCTTGGGTGCAGGACACTCTCTCCAAAGTCGATTTTGTCAACGGATTCATCGAAACCTACGGCGATCCGCTCGGATACCGTGCCTCGTGGGAGGGTCTTGTAAACTTCCGCGATGAGGAGGCCACCCGCCGTACCGAAACGATCAGTGCAGAGGCTCAATGGTTCGAGGACCATTCGCCGATCGATCCCAAATACCGCAAAGAGAAGGTCAAAGGGGTATCGGCCAAGGTGATCACCGCAGCTATTCTGGGCGGTGACTGCTATCCGGCCACACCGATCGGCATCAACCTGCCCAACGCCGACTGGATTCGCAAAGATTATGGATCGAAATCGGTCACCATCGAGAATATCACCCATGCATACAACGAAGCAGCCAAAGGCAACGGTTTCCTCGAAGAGTTTATCTACGATCCCGCCGACATCGAGCTGCAGAAACGTTACGGCGAGTTGAGCGATAACCTCCACACCGACCTGCATGAGTGCCTGGGACACGGTTCGGGTCAGTTGGCTCCCGGTGTCAAGACCGACGCATTGAAAAATTACGGCTCAACACTCGAAGAGGCCCGTGCCGACCTGTTTGCCCTCTACTATCTGGGGGATCCGAAGCTGGTCGAATTGGGGCTCGTACCCTCGTTTGATGCGGCAAAGGCTCAATATCTGCACTATATCCTCAACGGTATGATGACCCAGTTGGCACGCATTCAGCCAGGGAAGGATGTCGAAGAGGCTCACATGCGCAACCGCATGCTGATCGCCATGTGGTGCTACGAAAAGGGACAACAGGGTGAGGGTGAACCCGTCATCAAGAAGGTTACGCATGACGGCAAAACTTATATTGAGGTCACCGACTACGAACGCCTTAGAGAACTCTTTGGCGAACTGTTGCGCGAAATTCAACGCATCAAGAGTGAAGGCGACTACGAAGCTGGCAAAGCGCTGGTCGAGACCTACGGCGTCAAAGTGGATCAGAAATTGCACGACGAAGTTTTGGCCCGTTACGGTCGTCTCGGCATCGAACCCTACAGCGGCTTTGTCAATCCGGTGTACAAGCCGGTGATGGAGAATGGCCAGATCGTCGATGTCAAGGTGGAGTACAACGAAGGGTACATAGACCAAATGTTACGCTATTCGAAAGATTACTCGTTCCTCCCCTCCGTCAACTAACCCCTGGCTCCGGGCCGCTGCCCGACGGACTGCACAAGACTTTTCCCCTCCCCCCGATACAAGGGGTAAGAAGGACGCAGAGATATAGCGTTGCTGAAGGTGCGGGAATACTATGCAGTGTTAACGGCACGTTGATATTGGAGGGATACGATCCAAGTGGGCGTCGCGTGTGCCAATCGTGTGTATCAATAAAGAGGGATAGGATTCGTCTCCAATGGTTCACCCCAGGCAGAGCAACCGTAGCAGGAGGAAAACCGCGGCAAAAGGGACGCCGTTGGAGGAGGGCCAGCCGTTGCGAGAGCGAAAGGGAACAAATAAAAGCAGCGGCAACTGGAGATGGGCGACTGGCGGTGGGCAACTGGGAACTGGAGACGTGACAGTGGGAACGTGGAACTGGCGACATGAAACTGGGAACTGCACACCGCAAACTATGACGGATGAAGGCAGGTCGTGGCAGATGCCGCCACGAGGTGACTCCATCAGGTAAACCAACGGAGTCACACGAGAGTAATACAGTGCAGCAAAGGGCGCTTTTACCCCCCACAACAAAGGCAAAAAGTGCAAAATAACACTGTGCTCACACCGATTTTCCAACTCGGAAGCCCCATACAAAACAAAACTTGCAGAAAAAGTTTCCTTTAACCAAGAAAACAATAACAAAAGGCTGCTAAACTTTTTATTATCTTTGCAGCGTGATTCAATAACAGTGGTACGAAAACACCCTACACTCAGTTTACACAACGAGTCAATGAAGCAATAACTGATTGATAACCATTTGTTATGAACGATTACCGTTTTGAATCACTGTAGTTCGTGTCGGTAGCTTACCTTCGTCTGCCCTCCGGCAACAGAACGCAATGCGTGGAGCGATACTGCGCTCCCCAACGAAACTGAAACCATACGGACATAATAGACAAGCAAGTTGTTATGTTTCATTAAAATAACTGAGTATCATGAAATTTCTGACTGAAGACAAACTGACCATCGTCGGCGCAGCCGGTATGATCGGTTCAAACATGGCCCAGACTGCCATGATGATGCATCTTACCCCGAACATCTGCCTCTACGATCCCTTCGCTCCGGCACTGGAGGGCGTAGCTGAAGAGCTCTTCCACTGTGGCTTCGAAGATGTTAACCTCACCTTCACCTCAGATGTAGCAACCGCATTTAAAGATGCTAAATACATCGTCTCTTCAGGTGGTGCCGCTCGTAAAGCCGGTATGACCCGCGAAGATCTGCTCAAAGGCAACGCTCAGATCGCAGAACAACTCGGCAAAGACATCAAAACCTATTGCCCCGATGTAAAACATGTTGTCGTAATCTTCAACCCGGCCGATATTACCGGTCTGATTACTCTGCTCTATTCAGGTCTGAAACCTTCACAGGTAACGACTTTGGCCGCTTTGGACAGCACCCGTCTGAGAAGCGAACTGGCCAAATACCTCAAACTGCCTGCTTCAGAGATCAAAAACTGCCGTACCTATGGCGGTCACGGCGAGCAGATGGCCGTATTCGGATCAACCACCGTAATCAACGGTAAGAAACTTTCCGACATGATCGGTACTACCATTCCTGTTGCTGATTGGGACGCACTGCGTCAGCGCGTTATCCAGGGCGGTAAACACATCATCGACCTGCGTGGCCGCTCTTCATTCCAGAGCCCTTCATACCTGTCAATCGAGATGATCGCCGCTGCAATGGGTGGTCCTGCTTTCCGCTGGCCAGCCGGTGTATATGTTAACACCGAAGGTTTCGACCACATCATGATGGCTATGGAGTCCTCTATCACCAAAGATGGTGTGAAATACCACAACGTAAAAGGTACTGCCGAGGAGATGAAGACTCTCGAAGAGAGCTACAAACACCTCTGCGCACTGCGTGACGAAGTGATCTCATTGGGCGTTCTGCCTCCGATCGATCAGTGGCACGCACTCAACCCGAACATCGACTAAGGTCCAAAAAACAGATTGGCTGTTTTTGTTAAACAGCCAATCCAACCCAGGTGAATCCTGGTCATAAAAAGAGGGAGTCAATTGACTCCCTCTCTTATTTTATATTTCTATATCAAGACAAAAACTCCCCATGATCTATTTAGTTGAAAAAATTCTGCTCCTTAAGCCTAAAAACGATGGACGCAATATCCTGGTTGCTCTTTATATTCCGTCCTGTTTGTCACCGGAGGTCTCAGGGTGTATAATGGTCAATCAACAAAAAACCATAACCCAACAAAAACCATCATCCTAAAATGCTCCCCTGTCTATTGATGCGATCAAAACCGGCTGTGCGAAGTAAGCAACACTATTACAACAGCCTTCTCTTCAGACAGCAGATTACGGGCAGAATAAACATCGCCATACACACCGAAAAGATTTTCCTGAATCAGGAATTGTACGTTTACCTTACCACTCATTGACAGCATAAAGTACGGCACATCGGAGTTGCTGCAATAACTCATTGGATACCTGTTCGTACTGTTCTCTCTGCCCCAACTTGTCAGCAATCCCTGCAGGTGAATCGTTCCACGATCCCATTCCTCCGAAAAGATCCGCTACACCGGCTGCTTCGAACATGCGCCGGTTATGCTCCGGTAATGGCAGTGCGGGTTCAGACGTACCGGTAACTTCACCATCCAAAACGGACAGGGCACGATGAAAGATCTCAGCAAATTCCCCACATCCAATCTGCCGGGAGAAGACTTCAATCCGAATCAATGCCTCCCTGAAACGTTCAGCATTGTTCTCCCACTGCAATTTCCGTTTGAATATTTCGGGAACGTGACTCTACTCGTAAACGACATCCCATCCATCTGATTGGGAATCGGACAACCATACGCCCCCCCAAAGTCTTACCCGACCATGACGAAAAAAACAGACCAAAAAATTCGGAGATGAATTGGCAAATGCAAGCGAATCCCGATTATCAGGCTTTGTTGGCGTAAGATATTGCAAATCGACCAATCCTTGTGTCCGGCATCGTTCAAACCATTCCGAAACATTTCCGACCGAGTATGTTTTGGTTCTCCCAAACCATTTTCGCTCCCGAAAACGAAAGGACGTACTATTCACATACGGCTGTGGATCATACACCAATGATGTTCCCGCCCGTAGGGCTTGTCGAGCTGCCACCAATATAGATCAGGCTTGCGCCATATCCCCTCTCATACACACTCCTCCTTATCCTTGCTATATTCAATCCATCGAACCTTTAAATAAAATCGGACGGCTTGAAGGCCGTCCGAAATCACTCAGCAACTATTTAGTTGTTTCGGAAGATTGCCCTGTTGAAGGATTCTTCACATATTTATCGAGCCAACCGAAGAACTCACGCTGCCATACCAGCGAATTCTGCGGTTTAAACACCTGATGCGCCTCGTTCTCGAAAGCAACCAACCGTGCAGGAACTCCCATCAACTGAGCCGCTGTATAGGCCTGCAGATTCTCCGTATAAGGGATCCGGAAATCATTCAACCCAGAGAAGATCAAAATCGGGGTATCCCAGTTCTTCACGAATTTGTGTGGCGAGTTGGCATACGAACGTTTAGCCACCGGACTGTCGCTCCAATAGGGACCTCCCAAATCGTTATTCGGGAACCACAACTCCTCCGTCCCGCAATACATGCTCTCGAGGTTGAACATACCGCAATGGGCAATAAAGGCCTTGAAACGTTTCTGGTGATTGCCGGCCAAGAAGTAAACCGAATAGCCACCATAGCTTGCTCCAACGCAACCCATGCGGTTCTCATCGGCCCATGGCTCACGAGCTACATCGTCGATTGCACTGAGGTAATCGCGGATATTCTGTCCACTGTAATCGCCCGAAATCTGATCGAGCCACTCCTGACCGAACGACGGCAAACCACGACGGTTCGGAGCCACAACAATATATCCCTGAGCTGCCATCAACTGATAGTTCCAACGGTAGCTCCAACGCTGACTTACCACACTCTGCGGACCGCCCTGGCAATAGAGCAACACCGGATAAGATTTGGTCGAATCGAAGTCAGGAGGCAGGATCACCCAAGTCAACATCTCCTTGTTGTCGGTGGTCTTCACCATCCGCTCGCGAACCTCACCCATCTTGATATTATCATAGATCTCGGCATTGGTATTGGTCAGCTGAGTCAAGGTGCCATCCGACAGATTCACGGCATACAACTCGGTCGGTGAACTCAACGTCGTACGTTCGGCCACCAACTTGCCACCACCCATCGTGAAGGCATTCAGATCATGTGCACCGCGAGTGACTACCTCAACCGGCGAGCCGTCGAGACCCACCCGGCAAAGCTGATAAGTAGCCCGGATCGGAGTCAGGAAATAGAGTTTGTCATTGCCATCCCAAACCACGTTTCCGGCATTGTAATCAAAATCTTTGGTCAAATATAGCTTCTCACCGGTACCCAACTTCGTCACAAAGAGACGATCCTTGTCCGACTCATTACCGTCACGCTCCATACTGGTGAAGGCCACCATACTGTCATCGGGCGAAAAGCGAGGATACTTGTCATAACCCATCATCCCTTCGGTGATGTTGGTCGTCTTGCCGCTGGCCAGATCATACAGATAAATATCCGAATTGGTGCTCAAGGCATACTGCTTGCCTGTCATCTTCTTGCAGGTATAGGCCAACTGTGTACCTGCATTATTCCACGCAATCTCAGCCGCATCGAAATAGGGAGCCATCGGTGCATCCCACGGCTCTCCCTCCATAATGTCCACCCCTTCAGCTACCTTACCGTTCTGCAGATCAGCTATAAACAGGTGCAGATAACTGCCATCATCCCAATAGTCCCAATGGCGGGCCATCAAATCGTCATAAATCATCGCTTTCGAATCGGGCAGATCAGGGAAGATCTCCGATGAACGACGTTTTTCAACCTGAACTCGTTTGATATAATAGAGTTTATCCTCTTTCGGAGACACGCCGAAACCTTCGATACCCCCTTCGATCGCTGACAACTGACGCATATCACTGCCATCGGGTTTGGCACTCCACAACTGAGCATCACCGCTCCGGGTCGAAAGGAAATAGATCCGACTGCCATCCGCACTCCATTGAATCGAAGCCTCCTTACCGGCTCCATCCGTAATCTGGACCGCTTCACCACCCTCGGTCGGTACGGACCAAATGTGCGTGGAACTTTTATCATCCTTCATGCTGTAATAGCTCACCGTATAGAGAACGGTCTTGCCATCGGGCGATACGGTCGAACCTCCAACACGCCCCATCTTCCACATCACCTCAGGGGTCAGGATCCCGGCACTCTTCTCAGCCTCGGTCAATGAATTGTCAATCTTCATCGGGTCTGTCTTTTTGCCTGTGCCGTCACTGCAGGCAACCGTCAAGGCCGCTACTGCTCCTGCCAGCAACAGAGTCGTCGATCTCTTCATCTTGTTTATCTATTTTGTTTCATCATTTATGGATTGGGTCAGGGGAAAGAGTACGATACCACCCCTCCCCTTAAAAATCAACACGCCATCCGTAAAATTGCCTACGATCAGCCCTCTCCAATACAGAGCCTCCTGCAGGCACCGCCTGGGCTATTTCACATAACCGCCCGCGGTCAATACGTCACGAATGGTGAAATAGGTGTTTTCCAATTTTGCAGCCAGTTCCGCCTGAGGCACCCAAACAGCTTGTGTAATGCCTTCGACAGTTTGGGGTGCAGGCATCTCTTTGCCATCATAGCTCATCCGATACCAGGAGGTCTGCTTCAACACCCACTCGCCATGCAGCTGATAACAGTGGTAAGTATGGGTAATAAAATCGTCCCGCTGCAACCCGGTGAGGCCGCACTCTTCGCTCACCTCACGAACCGCACACTCCTCGATCCGTTCTCCCGGTTCCAGTTTTCCTTTGGGCAGGTCCCACCGACCGTTGCGGAAAATCAACAACAGACGCCCCTCGGGATCGGAAGTGACACCACCTCCTGCCTGAATAAAACGTTGCGAGGCGCGGAATTGAGCGAAAACCTGCTCAATATCATCCGAAATCACTGCAAGATGCTTGCTATTCTGAACTTTTTGCAACAACTTTGCTATTGAAAGCGGCTCGCCTGCTGCGGGCCGGAAAGTGACATACGAAGCGTCGTCCGGCTGTTGAGCCGTGAAGAGTACGACGTTGTTTTCGATATAAACCTTATACATAAAGCACGAAAATGAACGATTCCGCCAAACAGATTGCCGGAAGCTTGTTGCAAATTAAGGCAATTAAATTAAATCCGACAAATCATTTTACATGGGCTTCAGGCTGGTACTCGCCGATTTACTGCGACAACCGCAAGATACTCTCCTACCCCGCTGTCCGCAAACAGGTCTATGAGGCCTTTGCCGACCTGATCGCCGAAAAATATCCCGATGCCGAAGTGCTGGCCGGCGTAGCTACCGGGGCCATCGCACACGGTGTATTGGTTGCCGAAAAGATGGGCAAACCCTTTATTTATGTACGCAGTGCTCCCAAGTCACACGGATTGACCAACCAGGTCGAAGGCGAAGTGAAACCCGGTGCCAAAGTGGTTGTGATCGAAGATCTCGTCTCCACCGGTGGCAGCAGCCTGAGCGCTGTCGAAGCGCTGAAAAAGGCAGGTTGTGACGTACTCGGTATGGTAGCGATCTTTACCTACGGATTCCCGACAGCCGAAGAAAACTTCGCTAAAGCCGGTGTTAAACTCGATACGCTGAGCAACTACAACACGATGATCGAGATGGCCATCGAACAGGGATATGTTCACCCGGATGAGCTGGAAACCCTCAAAGAGTGGCGCCGCGATCCCGCTTCGTGGAAAAAGTAATTTGACAACATATCCCGGTTCTCTCGAGGCGTAATGCTTCGAGAGAACCATTTTCATTTTTGATTGTACACCACAACCGTATGTCCTCCGGATGGTTTTCTTGGATTGAGTCGCACAGAGCAGCGGGTTGTAATCTCTCCGCAAGTCCAAACGCAACGAAAGGGGCTCTCGTGACAAGCCATCAGTTTCAGATTTTCCCTGATTCTAGGATCAGTGGATGGAAAACCTTAAGAACATATCCAAACGGCATACCCCAATAAGCAGATCAACCTTATGGAAAGATACGAAAGCAAACATGTTCAAATCCTGCAACCGGCCTCGATGATTTACGGCGTGCTCTCCGATTTCAGCCATCTGACGCCGGTACTCGGCGACAAAGTCGAAGGGTGGAGCGCAACAGCCGATACCTGCTCGTTCAAGGTGCAGGGATTTCAGGTCAACCTGCAAATGGTCGAAAAGGTTGAGCCCAAACTGATCAAGGTGACCGGTGCAGAGGGCTCCCCCATGGATTTCACCTTCTGGTTGCAGCTGGTGAGCGTCAGCGATACGGATACCCGCATGCGCCTGGTACTCGATGTCAAGCTGCCGATGATGATGAAGATGATGGTCGGTAAGAAACTGGCTGGTGCTGTGGACCAGATCGCCGACCAGATCGCCGAAGCCTTTAACCGCATTCCGGCCGGTGCCACCATGCCCGGACAGTTTTAGAAGAGAAAGCGTCCTTCTGACCCTAAAGTATCCTCCTGATTCCAATGGCACATTGCAGGTGCACCCCGTGAGGACACAAATCGGCTGCTCGAAATAATCTAAGTGCGCTCTTGAAAATCCATTCCACACGCCCTGCTGGATCGGAATCAAGTCTCATTGGGTCAGGATAGAATGCTGCAAAAAACAACGAGCCATCAAGTTCTCTTGCTTTCAATACACAAACGCCGATGAATTTTTATTGATTCGTCGGCGTTTTTTTTATTTCTACAGCTATACAACCTTACTGCCCACCTTTTGTTCCCGCTGCAGCACTGCTCTCTCTTGGCCACGCAACGCACTCACGATCTTTGATTTCAGTCAGACCAAAAGCCTTTTCGCAAAAAAGGTGGATGCCTCCTTGGCATTTAACAATACCATACACACCTCTTTAGCGCCCAAATCAGATCATTCGGGATCGGCTCCATCCATGTTGGTAGGAATGACCCATTCGTGTCGGTGAGGTCAGCAACATTCTTCTGATGGATTACGGCTCTGCGGGTCCAATTCTATGGCAACAAATGCAGCCCCGCCCCCAAGCAATCATCCGTCCCTCCTCAACCAGCGCCTTGCTCCGATGTCCGCCTTGGGAACGGTCTCCTTCACGTTTCAAGGGCTGCACATACACCGACCCGATAAAACAAAAAAACGTCTGACAAACATTAGTTTATCAGACGTTCGTTGACCCACCAGGATTCGAACCTGGAATGACAGAACCAAAATCTGCAGTGTTGCCATTACACCATGGGTCAAACAGACCGTTCATGTGAACAGGCTTGCAAAGATACGCATAATTTTCATTTATGCAACGCTATAACCTGCTTTTCAATATATCAACCGCCTCGGAAACCGCTCACTTCCCGATGGCAGCCATGATCTGTTCGGTTGCTCCCTTGTGTGACCGGACATAATCGGCACATGCCGCACTGCTGCGCCGCCATGCCTCCTCATCGGTCAACAAGCCGGAAAACCACTGCTCCAACTCCTCGTAATTCAAAATGCTGCGAGCTCCGCCCGCAGCGATCAAATCACACGCCTCCTGGAACCGAGCATAGTTCGGGCCAAAAGCCAACGGCAAACCAAACGTCGCCGCCTCTAACGTATTGTGGATACCGACGCCGAAGCCGCCTCCAATATAACCCCACTTTCCGTAACGATACACCGACGACAAAATGCCGATCGTATCGATAAACAGCACCCCGGCACCGGCCAGATCACTCTGCGGAGTCAACTGCGTATAGCGCAGTGCTGGACGCTCAATGCGGGCAATCATCCGTTCGATACGGGCCGGATCAATTTCGTGAGCGGCCACAATAAACTTGACATCGGGATGGGCATTGATCAGTTGCAACAACAACTGCTCGTCTGGCGGCCAAGTACTACCGGCCACAAACACCTTCGCCCCCCTGGCAAACTCTTCAACCTCCGGCAGCTGTTTAGCAGCCTGGGCAATGGCATAGACCCGATCGAAGCGGGTATCTCCGGCCACCTCGACCCGATTGATCCCAATACCGGCCAACAACTGCAAAGACTCCTGATTCTGGACAAATAGACGGTCAAACGTTCCAAGCACCCGCCGGAACATGCCTCCCCACGGTCGGAAAAAGGATTGTCCCTCGCGGAAAATTCCCGAAATCAGGTAACTTTTCGCTCCGCAGCGTTGCAGAGCAAACAGGTAGTTGGCCCAGAACTCATATTTGACAAAAACGGCGATTTTCGGGCGGAATATAGCCATAAATCGGCGCACGTTGCGCGGTGTATCGGCCGGCAGATAAAAGATAAAATCTGCCCCCGTATAGCTCTTTCGCACCTCATACCCCGACGGCGAGAAGAAGGTCAACAAAATTTTCCAATCGGGATAGGCCGCACGAAACGCCTCGATAACTGGCCGTCCCTGCTCAAACTCACCCAACGATGCACAATGGAACCAGATCAACTGACGCTCCGCAGAAGAATCGGATCCACCGCTCTCCGTACCTGCTACCCGATCGATTGCCCCGCTCAGTTGCTTTGACTGGTTCTCCTGTAAATCACCTTGCGCAGCATCCGGCTTCGCAACCTTTCGGTCGATATCGCTCTGCTGAACAGCCTCGGCCATACGGCGAAAGATTCCTCGACGCCCATGACTCCACAAACGGGCCTTTTCGTTGAACAGCCCGGCAAAATGCAACCCGGCATCCAGCATATAGATGCCGGCATTATAGAACAATCGCATGCCTACTATTTGAGAATATCACGCAAACCTTGTGGATTCAACACCTCGATGCTCTTCTCGTCGCAACGGATCAGCCGTTTTTTGGCCATCTCGTCGAGCACCGTCCGCAACGCACTGCGCGTCGCGTCGAAACAGGAGGCAATCATCGTAATATCCGGCATGGGCAGCGACGTCTTGTTGGCATGGATATGCTCCAACAGATAGCTGGCCACCTTCTCCTGCAACGAGCGGAAAGAGAGATAATAGATCTTACGCGACCAAACATTGGCCCGATTCGACAATATATCGACAAAATTCGAGAGAATCACCACGTTGGCCTGCATCAGTTCGAAAAGAAAACCCCGATGAATCGTCATGATCGTCACATCTCCGTCTGCAATCACGTCAATCGGCAAACGGTTGTATCCCCCAAACAAAAATGCCGGTGCAATCAGTTGCGGCGCCTCGATCGGCTCAATCTCAGCACTGCGACCCGATGCATAGGTCATCTTGCCATGTACCGTACCCTTCAGAATAATCATCAACCCCGAATAGGCCGTATCGCGCCGTGCTATCAGATCACCGTCATGATACTCACTCAAGGTATAGTCCTCGCTGTTGGCAAGAAGATTCTTGATCTGTTCCTCCGTCAGTCCCCTAAACAGAGGGCACTCTTTCAATGTCGCATACATAAGCCCAAAATTATGGTTTAGGTAAAGATAATCTTTTTGCTCCAATATTCCAAAGCCAATATCCGTACTCACTCCGTAAAACAAAGAGGGCCATCCCCTTTGGGATAGCCCTCTTCATCTTATAACCGTCCGAATCAGACGATTAATAATATTTCACACGGTAATCTTTCACATTAGCACCCTCAACAAGTACCTGCGAAACACGTTCCGAAAGATATGACTGTGCCATCGACTCCAAACGGGCACGTTCACTTTCGGGAGTCACGTTATCCGCAGCCCGACGATCCGTCACATCGAACAGATAGACACCGGCAAAACCTTTAACCGGTTTGGAGAGTTTGCCAGGTGCTACGGCACTCACTGCACCGATCAAAGCAGGTTCTGCACCGACACCATCATTTACGAAGAAGCTGTTAAAATCAATGTCAGTCGCTGTTTTCACCTCAGCACCGCACTTCTGTGCCACAGCCTCCAGTGAACTACCTCCCGAAAGCGTATCAGACAACATCTGAGCTTTGATCTGTTGACGCAACAGCGATGCAATCGACTGAGATACAGTCTCAATCGGAGCAATGCCATCTTCATTGATTCCGGTCAACAAAGCCACAACATAGTTACCATCAACTTCGGTTACCGGCGAAACTTCACCCTTTTTCTCTGCATTGAAGGCCCAACGAACTACCTCACGCGAATTCTCCATGCCGTTAATATTCCGCTCCGTATTGTAGATACGTGCCGTACGTTTCGACAGCGCATTGTCCGCAACAGCCTTCTCAAAATTCTCTGCTGAACCGTTCGCTGCAGCGATGAACTGACTCACCTTGCCGTAAACAGTCTGCTGCGTAGCTTCACTCGGCTCAACCTTTTGGGTAATCACAGCCAACAACACCTTCTTGACCGGCGTGCTCTTCGAGGTAACCTGTGCAATGTGGATACCGAAACGAGTCTTAACCTCAAAGTAGTCACCCACATTATTGTCGATCACAGCCTGTGAGAACTCCTCAACCATCTGCTCGGGCTGGAAAATTCCCAGATCACCGCCATTCTGTTTGGCCTGCTGATCGATCGAATATTTGTCAGAGAGCTCAGCAAATGATGCTCCACCCTTCAACGCGTTCAAAATACTATCGGCCGTCGCCTGTTTGTCGGCAGGAACCAAAATATGACGAGCGCCAACCGAATCAGGAATCATCTTCACATCAGCCACACGAGCCATCGTCCAAACATCATTATCGAGTTTGGGACCGTACATCGTCTTGCTGTCCGGGCCGAATGCGTAAGCTGCCATCTCACCGTTCAACTGATTCTCGCTCAAATAACGGTTGAGCGGCTGGGTCTGCGAGTTCAACGAAGCAAACTGGAACGGATTCTCCGCTGCTGCAAACTCGGTCGCAATCTCATTGACCTGCTTCTCGACCGCAGCATAATCCTCTTTCGAAGGCAATACGTCGAATACCACATACTCAATCTCGCGTGAAGCCGTCTGGCGGAAAGCCCGTTTATGATCGTTGTAGTATTTGCGAACCTCAGATTCCGAAACCGTTACTGTCGAATCGGGAATCGATGCGTAATCCTTGACAATGTAGGCAATGTTGCTCAGGTTGTTGGCGTTCTGTACACCCTGCTCCACCTCGAGCGAAGTGACATACATACCCTTGCTGACCAGATTGACATACTTGGCAAAAACACGCTGTTTGATCATCTGAGCCTTCATATAATTCCATACCTGGCTCGCTTTGCCGGTAGCATCCTGATCCAAATTGGATACGAATGCCCGCAACATCTGCGGATCATAAACGCCCGTGTTGGGGTTGACAAAGGTGCTGGTTACCACAGGAGAGAGATAAGTACCATCCACCATATCGGTCTGTTCGGCCTCTGAAACAATCAGACCCGCATCCTCAAAACCGGGTTCCAGCACATATTTGTTGAGCAAATTGTCCCAAGCAAAATTCTGAACCTGCTGCTGCTCCTCATCACTGAGTGCCTCACGACCCGTCATCATCTGCTGAACCTGGGTCAAATAATCCACCTGCTCGGCGTACTCCAACTGTCCGATCTTATTGCCGTCAATCTCGCCCACACGCATCTTGCGGCTCTGCATCATGTTGCCAGCCGATGAAAAATCGCCCAAGAGGAAGGCCAACAACGCAATACCGATCACAATCGATACAATCACGCCGCCACGCGTCCTTAAAGTGTTGAGTGTTACCATATTTTTAAAAAATCGATTTGTTTTGTTGCTCTTTGCGCAAACCCTCTTCCGAGAATCCGCCCTTTAATGAAGTTCAAAGATAATAAAATTCCAATAAGCCCGATCGCTAACGCGACTATTTTTTTAATTCTGAGCACTCTTCGTCACCGTCGGCGAAGTCAACGTAATCCGCAACAACTCCACTTTGGAGGATTCGGTCCGCAAAACCCGAATCTTGCGATTCCCATCCAAAATGGTCTCACCAACCGCCGGAATCCCCTGGTAGCGATCGATCACATAACCGGCCAGGGTATCGTACTCATCCGACTCCGGGATATCCAGATGGTACTTCTCGTTAATATACTCCACCTCCAGACGTCCCGAAAAGATGAACTCACCCTCACCCATCTGCTTCTCAACCAACCCGGGATCGTCGTGTTCATCCTCAATCTCTCCGAAGATCTCCTCCAGAATATCCTCAATGGTGATCATACCGGCCGTTCCACCAAACTCATCGATCACCACCGCAACCGAATGGCCCTTCTTGATAAACGACGTCAACAGCTTCTGAGCCGGCATACTCTCCGGCACATAATCGATCTTCTGCAAGATCTCATCAATGGAGGTCGGCTGCTTGAACAGGCTCTTCGTATTGACATATCCCACAATGTGATCGATGCTCTCCTCATAAACCGGCAACCTCGAAAAATGGGTGTCAATAAACCGTTCTGTCAAGGTTTTGATCGACTCCGTACGTTCGATGGCCTCGATATCCACCCGTGGCACCATGCAGTCACGCACCAACAGATCCGAAAAATCGAGCGCATTTTGGAACAGCTTCATGTCTTTGTCTTGATCGGACGGTTCATCGCTTTCGGAAGCCTCGTCGATCAGATGGGCCAAATCGAGTCGATCAAAGGTCTGTGCCCCCTGACGCGTATTGACCGGCAGACCGAAGATCCGCAAGATCAGCGTCGAAATGAAGGTGGTAATCCGCGCCAACGGATAGAACAGCAGATAAAACAGAAAAACCGGTACGGCAAAACTGCGGTAGTAAAAGTTGGGGTTGATCCGCACTACCGCTTTGGGGATATACTCGGCCACAAAGATGATAATGATGGTCGGCAGCACCGTCTCGATCAAAAACGATCCGCCCGAGGAGACATGCCACCCAAACAGATCGAGCAACAGATGGATCAGGATACTCATCTGCAGCGAATAGATGACCAATGCAATGTTATTGCCGACTAAGATGGTGGTAATATATTGGCCGGAGTGGCGCGAAAAAAGCCCCGCAATGTAGGAAAACAGCGGGCTACGACTCTTCTCAATCTCCAGTTTGAGCTTGTTCGAAGAGAGAAAGGCGATCTCCATCCCCGAAAAGAAGGCGGAGAAAAGTAACGCCAACAAAACCACAATGACCGATGTCAAAATCATATCCTCTTACGGCCAACCACCGTCCAAATTTTTATTCTATATTTTACATATTCCTCATCCGAATCCGGAGGGAAAGATCCGCAATAGCTCCCCTGCAAAGACTCTCCATTGAGAAGCAAAGCATTTGCAATTTTGTGCTCTTGAATCGGCACACCGGCAAACACCTCACCTCGATCCGGATCTGCATAACCGTCCAGCCATACCGACTCACACTCGCAAAAATACTGGAAATTTCAATACATTGAAGGTCAAAGACGTTTTTATCGGCCATTTATTGAAAACGGCAAGGCCCGACGGCTGTACTCCATACAACCCGCTTCAAGTCAATACAGGCATATTGCGATTCTTCGCATAGAGGTGTTCGGACAAAACAAAAAAGGCGCCAACCTCAATCTCTGCAACAGGTCAGCAGCCTCCATCCTTCAGACCAAAAGCCGCAGGCTCTTGATCAAAATAGAATCAATTGAAACACAATGCTGATTGATCAGCTCCACCAAACCTCTACAATTTGGGTTTGGCCACGGCCTCTCCCTCCCGAATGGTCGGAAGTCCCGACTCCTCCTCAGATGCCGACTTTTTATTCGTATTGGCTGCACCTGTAGAGTCCGCTGGAGAACGGTTCGGCTCTACATCCACCTCGACACGCCCTTTGGGACGACGGAACACAAACTCCTGGAACCGCTCATCAGATTCGAAACCTTCGCCGATAATTACGCTCTCCCCATCGCCCTGGGTCACCTTCGAATCGACATTCGAATAGATACGCCCGCTCTTCTGGTTCCAAAAAAGCTGTTCGGTCTCCAGCTTCTGCCCCTCTGCATTGGTCGCCACCACATTCCCTTTGGCCTCCCACAACTCCTGCTTCTCGAGAAAAATCGCATAATTGGCCGTCAGGGTCGATTCAATCCGATGGGTCGTATCGTTGTAGGTCTCCACCTTGACCCCCTTGCGAAACTCCATATAGGGCTCCTGAGCCAACTCATACCGCTCCAACAACGGCGTCTCAAAACGATACGAAAGATGCCCATTCTTCGAATAGACCAAACGCAGATTCTCACTTTGCTGGGTCATCATGTTCTGAACATCCTCAACCGATGCGCTCTTTTTCTGTTTACACCCAAAAAGCAAGATAGCACTCGCTGCAAATAGGAGTGCTACCGAAAAAGATATGGAACGACGTTGCTTCACGCTTTCAACTGTAGATTATTCATATTTCGGCTTGAGGAACCAATAATCCTCGCCAAAGAGCGAGAGCTCGACCGATATGCGGAAATAACGCTCCCGAACCATCTGATAGGCCCGTGAACTGGACATCCCTCCAGTCGCCGTCGCCGGTACCGTATAGACTCCCGAGGCTGTTAACCCTCGCTGTCCGAAATCAAAGCCGATATTGATATTGGACAACCCCTGCCTGATCGGAAAACCAAAACCCAAGGTGATCGCCTTATCGTCTATATCGTGACCATTGATATTCATGTAGTAATTGTTATACCGGAAACCCAACCGATATGAGATACGATTAAAATAACGACGGGCATCCTGAGAATTAGGCACAAACTGAATACCACCCTTAATGTAATGATTGTTGGAATAGGTGATCCCATTGAGCAGATCAGAAGTATTTAATCCTTGCCACTTTTCAAACGTATAATCGAGCAAAGCTCCAAATTTACGAGTTGTATAGGCCAATCCCACCGAAAAAGAGGAGGGAAGATAATAATCAAATCGAGAATTTTGCACATCAATCGTATCTACGAAATTGGCTTGTGCCACAATCGATCGTGTCGCTTTAGGTCGTAAATTGACACGCGGGCGATAGGTTACCCCAATCGTGAATTGACGTAACTCGTCGGCAAACAGGTTATACTGCGCACCCAAGATTACACCCGCCTGCGAATAGGTCTCCCGTTGTGTACCGTATAGCGTACGTTCTGTTGTCTCGGAAATAACCGGCGTAACGATAGTATTGAAATTGCGGGTAATAATGCCATGATAATAAATTACATCCACACCAAAGGCAAAATTCTTGAATGGATTCCACCCCAAACCAAATTTAAACTGCGTCGTATTACCTTCACCCAAATACTCATAAACTACGTTGCCCACATTGGCCAAAATCAACGGATCCATCTCGGTCATCTTCACCCGATAACCCACATCGCTCAGCGGAGTCATCGTAAACCCGAAACCCAACCCCTTGGCCAAAGGTATCAACATATTGACGTCCCGAATATTCAGCGTATTGTAACTGGTTTTGGCATCAGCCGTATTGGCATAGGTATTGTACATTTCTCCGCCCACATTGAATAGAACCGAACGTGGCATCACCGACGCATACGAAGCAGGATTCAATGAATTCATGTGGAGGTAGTTGCTGTAAGCAACACCGGCACCTCCCATCGAACGAAAAAAGGCCGACCCCTGCACCGACATATCACCCAATCCGTAAAATGTGTACGGAGAAAATGCGCTTAAACTGTTGCTCTGCGCAGAGAGGGTCGTCGGTAAAATCATCAATAACGCCCCAAGTGCGCCCAGTAAACGATAACTATTTCGCATTGTACTCTAAAATTCGGTTCAGGCCGTAGGCGACCAGATCATAAGTTGCAAATATCGTCTTTTTTACCCGTTTGGCAAAGAAATTACTATCCCCGCCGGTAAAAATTATACGCAGTGACGGATACCTCCGTTCCAAGTCCCGGATATAGCCTTCCACCTCATAGACAATGCCATTGACCACACCGCCTTCAATAGCACTCACCGTATCACGTCCCAAAAAGACATCACGATCGATCAGCTCGCACTGCGGCAAACGGTGTGTAAACTGATGCAACGCCCGAAAACGCAAGACAGCTCCCGGAGAGATATTTCCCCCGAGAAATTCGCCTTCGGCCGAGACCAAATCGCAGGTAATGGCCGTCCCGAAATCGACAATCAGCACATCGCTGTGCGGATAGAGGGTGGCTGCCCCCACGGCTGCGGCCAAACGGTCAGGTCCCAAAGTCTCAGGGGTCGCATAACCATTACGAATCGGAACCGGAACACCGTGTCCGAAACGGATAAAATGCTGCACCCTGCGGCGTAACATCGCCTCAATCGATTCCACCAGCTCACTCTGTTGAGCCGAGATCAGAATCGCCCCCGAAATGGCGGGAAAATTGTCGAGCAACTGCTCCAGATTTATTTCCGATAGGGTGTCGGTACGGAAAAAATCGACCACTTGACCGTTCTCGAGCACAGTCAATTTGGTACAGGTGTTTCCAATGTCTATGGTCAGGTTCATTCGGCAGGTATTTTAGAAGCTTCGCGCTCCAGTTCCTGAAGCGTCGCAGTGGCTGCTGCAATATCCTTAATATTTCTAACTACAACAGATAGCTTATTATTGTTCTGACGGAAAATAAATTTACTCCCCGGACGACTCGCCACCCGCAAAATCCGCCCGAAAAGATCACTCTTATAATAGGCAGAGTTTTGATTGTGAACAAATTGCAGGATCATAATGCCGTTTTTGACGATTGCCTTCTCAAAACCCAGCCGTACGCAGATCCACCGCAACCGCACAATATCAAACAGTTCGTGCGTCGGCGTTGGAATATCGCCGAAACGGTCCACCAACTCCGACTCGAAACGGGCCAAACGCTCTTCGTCCGTTATACTGTCCAGCTCTCGATAGAGTCGCAGCTTTTCGCCGCCACTGCTCACATAACTGTCCGGAATCACCGCTTCGCGGTCGGTCTCGATCTGACAATCCGAAATGTAGGTGATACCCTGTGAGGAGGCCATACCAGGGAAAGCGACCGATTTGCCCTTTGCAGACGCCGCTCCGGCTTCGCCTGCCTGGGCCGGAAGGGCGGTCGTCCCCGCCTTGGCCAACTCCTCTTCACGCAATTCGGCCATCGCTTCGGTGAGGATCTTCTGGTAGGTTTCAAAACCGATATCAGCAATAAAACCGCTCTGTTCGCCGCCCAACAGATTACCCGCACCGCGAATATCCAGATCCTGCATCGCGATGTTGAATCCTGCCCCCAGATCGGAGAACTCTTCAATGGCCCGCAACCGCCGCCGTGCATCATCCGAAAGCGTCTCTTCGGGCGGCGTAAACAGGTAACAGAAGGCCTTGCGATTGGACCGTCCCACGCGTCCCCGCAACTGGTGCAGATCGCTCAAACCAAAGTTTTGGGCATTGTTAATGATGATCGTATTAGCGTTGGGCACATCGACACCCGATTCGACAATGGTCGTCGCCACCAGCACATCGAACTCACCATAGATAAAGTCCATCATCAGCTTCTCGAGCTGCTGTGCAGGCATCTGACCATGCCCCACGGCCACACGGGCCTTCGGGCAGAGATGCTCGATCAGACGACGCATATTCTCGATCGTCTCGACCTTATTGTGCACAAAGTAAACCTGTCCGTTGCGCTGCAACTCGAAATCGATCGCCTCCCGAATCAGATCCTCATCAAACGGATGACACTCCGTAGCAATCGGCTGTCGGTTGGGCGGCGGCGTCGAAATGACCGACAAATCGCGCGAACCCATCAACGAAAATTGCAAAGTACGCGGAATCGGCGTCGCCGTCATGGTCAACGTATCGATATTGGTCTTCAGTTGGCGCAACTTCTCTTTGGCCGCCACACCGAACTTCTGCTCCTCATCAATGATCAACAACCCCAGATCCTTGAATTTCACATTTTTACCCAAAATCTTATGGGTACCGATCAAAATATCGATCTTGCCATCAGCCACCTCCTTGAGGATCTGGTTGGTCTCAGCCGTGCTCTTGGCCCGGCTCAGGTGCTCGATCCGCACCGGGAACTCCTTGAGCCGGTCACAGAAAGTCCGGTAGTGCTGCAACGCCAAAATGGTGGTCGGCACCAAAACCGCCACCTGTTTCGAATCACTTACAGCTTTAAAAGCCGCACGAATCGCCACTTCGGTTTTACCAAAGCCCACATCCCCGCAAACCAGTCGGTCCATCGGTGTCCGGGCCTCCATGTCGGCCTTCACGGCCTGCGTAGCAGCCTGCTGGTCCGGCGTGTCTTCGTAGATAAACGACGCCTCCAACTCGTATTGCAGATAACTGTCCGGCGAAAAGGCAAAACCCTCGCTCGCTTTGCGCCGTGCATACAGCGCAATCAGCTCGCGGGCAATATCCTTGACCGCCTTCTTCGTATTCTGCTTCATGCGCTGCCATGCCCCCGATCCCAACTTGTAGATCTTGGGCGGCTCGCTATCCTTGTCCTTGTATTTGCTGATACGGTGCAAAGCGTGGACGTTGACCAACAACACATCGTTGTCACGATAGATCAACTTGATCGCCTCGTGTACCTTTCCGTTCTCAACCGTACGGGTCAACCCACCGAAACGGCCCACACCGTGGTCGATATGCACCACGTAATCCCCCACCTTCAGTTCGTTCAGCTCCTGAATGGTCAGACTCTCACTGCGGTCAATCTCGCCCCGAATCTGATAACGGTGGTAACGATCAAACAGCTGATGGTCGGTATAGCAACAATGGCGCGAAACATGATCAATAAAACCGCTGTGCAGGGTCACATCGACCGCTTCAAACGGCACGTCACGTTTTCCAATCGAGTTAAAGATGTTGCGCAACCGTTCAATCTGTGCCTTATTTTCGGTCAGCAGGCAGGTTTGATACCCTTCACTGCGGTGAATGCGGATATCATCGGCCAGCAGCTCAAACTTCTTGTTGAATTGGGGCTGCGGAGATGTATGGAAAGCGACCGTATGCTCTGCCGCCCGCTCTTTGAGGTTATCCCGCAGCAGCACCATTGTCTGCCCTTCGGTATCGGCCAGGAAGGCTTTGCGACCGGTAACCAGCGTATCGATCTGTTTGGGGTCTTCCAACTCGCCGAGCAGCTTGGTCCGAATCTCCTGGAACCGCTTCATCGTGTGCTCCGGGTCCGCAAGCCAATAGGTCGCCGTTCCCGCAAAGGCCGGGAACGAGACACGCTCCCCACCGGAAACGGTATCCTTCAGGTTCGGAACCACCTCCACCTCTTGCAGTCGGTCAATCGAAAGCTGTGTGGAGAGGTCGAAATGGCGGATCGAATCGACCTCATCACCGAACAGATCGATTCGATAGGGCCTATTATCGGAATAGGAAAAAATATCGACGATACCACCTCGGATCGAATATTGACCCGGCTCATAGACAAAATCGACACGCGAGAAGTCATTATCGATCAAGGTCTTCTCGATCGTTTCGGTCGAGAGGGTATCCCCCACATGGACCGTCAGGATACTCTCCCGCAGCCGTTTCATGCCGACCACACACTCGACCAACGCTTCGGGATAGGTACAGAGCACCAGATACCCCTCCGTGAAGGTGCGGATCGCATTGAGTGCGGTGGTACGCTGTACCATGCCGGAGGGATCCTCCTGGTGGAACTGGATCGAACGTTTGTAGGCTGTCGGGAAGAAGAGCAGCCGCTCGGGATCCAAAAACGGAGTCAGGTCGTTGTACAGATAACCGGCCCCATCCCGATCCTCCATGACGAAGACATGAATTCCTCCACGCTCCCGGACAGCTCCCGCTGCCACGAGCGCATACGAAGAGCCGACCAGCGAATCCAATCCGATGACGGTTCCCCGGCTCTCCAACAGTCGCACCAGCTCCAGATAGGGTTGCTGCGACAAAAACAGTTCCTGTAACTGCTGTGCGGTCATATCATTTCAATCGAAGCGGTCGTTCAGACCAACTCCTTGTTCCGGCGATCGAAAAATTTGGTCTCGATAATGCCGGTATGGCTATTCGCTACGATGCGGATGAAACATTTATAGCGCAACATCCAGCGCAAACGCAGTGAAAATATTCCTTTCGTCAAAAAGGCCGCCACAACGGGACTTACCCGCAGACGGATATAACGCTCTCCACGATCCTGTGCGAAATAGGCGATCTGATTCTCGATCTGCTCGTCGAGCAGCGCGGCCGGAGCCACCGTTCCCGTACCGTGACAGGTGGGACACACCTCCCGCATATCGACCTGTGTCTCGGGACGTACCCGCTGACGTGTAATCTGCATCAACCCGAATTTCGACAGGGGCAAGATCGTATGTTTGGCCCGATCGGCCGCCATCAAACGACGCATCTCCTCAACCAAAGCAGTGCGGTTCTCGCTCTTGTGCAGATCGATAAAGTCGATGACAATGATTCCACCCATATCGCGCAGACGCAACTGACGGGCAATCTCCGCCGCAGCCGCCAGATTCACATCCATGGCTGTCTGCTCCTGATCGTCATCCACCTTGGCCCGGTTCCCGCTGTTCACATCCACCACATGCAGCGCCTCGGTGCGCTCGATGATCAGATAGGCCCCCTTCCGCAACGAAACATATTTCGAGAAGAGGGACATGATCTGTTTCGACACATCGAAATTGTCGAAAATGGGTACGCTCCCCTTGTATAGCTTGACGATCTTCTCCTTCTCCGGAGCGATCGTACGGATGTATTCGCGTACCTCCTCATAGGTGGCCTGATCATCGACCCAAATGCTGCTGAACGACCCGTTGAGCAGATCCCGGATCATGGTCGTGGCCCGGTTCATCTCCCCCAAGACCAACGACGGAGCACTCTGCTGTTTGAGGTTCTCCATCGCCTTCTCCCACTTGTGGATCAACGCCAGAATATCCTGCTCGATATCCTCAGCCGGATGGCCCACCGCTGCCGTGCGAATGATCACTCCGTAATTGTTGGGCAATACCCCCGAAGCGATCTTCTTGAGTCGGTTGCGCTCCTCGTTGGAACGAATCTTCTGGGAAATGGAGATCTTGCCGGAGAAGGGAATTAACACCACGTTGCGCCCGGCAAGCGAAATATCGGAGGTCAACCGTGGACCTTTGGTCGAGATGGCCTCCTTGGCCACCTGCACCAGAATCGTCTGGCCGCTGTTGAGACAACTGGCAATCTTACCCGTCTTGCCCAGCGGCTTTTCCAGTTTCAGCCCTTCGAAATTGATCGAACGCTTGTTATTGGTCAGGATGTTCACCATCTTCTGCAACGAGGTGAACTGCGGACCCAGATCGAGATAGTGAATGAAGCCGTCCTTTTCGTGTCCCACGTTGACAAAGGCCGCATTCAACCCGGGCATAATCTTCTTGACCTTGCCCATGTATATATCGCCCACCGCATACCCCGAACGACACTGCTCCTTGGTCAACTCTACCAACTGCTTGTCCTCGAACAGCGCGATGGTAATTTCGCTGGCTGTTACGTTTATTATCAGCTCTTTATTCATATATTCAGTTCTACTGTCGGCGATCTCTCGCCGAAGAAGAGAGGTCTCAAAACCCGAAAACCCGTTGCCATCCGGATCTTTCCTCACCTCCGGGTCGCAACGGTCTATACTTTCCCTTATTCAACTGCGAGCAAACGGCCTCTCTGCCTGCCACATCACATAACGCAAGGATCCCAATCCTCACGCCCCTATATAATTTCGTGGAGCGACAAACCTCACAACAAGGCTACACTCCCCCTCTCGCCGTCTGGCCTCTGCCCAGCTCCCTTGCGGAACCCTGCAGACGGCCCGCCCCACCAGCAAGCAATTGCGCTCAAAGCCAATCGCACCCTCTGCGTGAGACCCAATTTTGTGGCATCTGGCTGCCTCGCCATAGCTTTGCAACCTGCACGCAGCCCTCATGGACCTATGCCCCGTTGCCCTGCGCCTCTTGCGCGTCTCGAGAATCGGAATACCTCCCCTCCGAGATCCTTCACTCAACAGGGAACATTGTACGGTTGCTCTCTCAAATTTATGAAAAGTTCCGCTATCCGACAACAACCTCCCTGCCTAAATGCAAATAAACCTAAAGTCCCGAAACAAGCGGCACTTTAGGTTTATGACTGTCTTGCATAAGTGGTAAGACTACCCTATTTGTTCTTTTTATGTCTGTTCTTGCGTAGACGTTTTTTACGCTTGTGGGTAGCCATCTTATGCCGTTTTCTTTTTTTACCGCTTGGCATAATGATTTTGTTTTAGTAACCGATTAATTATTTGATGTGAGTTTTCACCTTGCCAGCAAAGCTCTTGGCCGGTTTGAATGCCGGAATATTGTGAGCCGGGATGGTGATGGTGGTATTTTTCGAAATGTTGCGGGCCACCTTCTCAGCACGGTGCTTTACGATAAAAGAACCGAACCCACGCAGATAAACATTCTTATTAGCCGTCAGAGAATCTTTGATAGCCTCCATGAAAGATTCTACGATCTGCTGTACCTGAGCCTTCTCAACACCGGTGCTTTTCGCAATTTCGTTAACGATATCCGCCTTAGTCATGATTGGAATATTTTTAAAATTATTTGTCGTTTCTCAATCTCTACCCCAACTGCGGGGCCTTCGGTGAGACGTTGCAAATATATGTGTTTATTTTCGAAACATTGGCACAAAGGTAAACAATTTTCCGCAAAAAATTGTCCCTAACTCTTTCAATTTTATCCTATTTCATCCACGAAACGCAACATTCGGGAGATGTCTATCGGTCGATTTTCACTCCAGACCTTACCCTTTTCAAAGTTGTGTAACAGATGAACCGGCCCGAGAAATACAGAGCTTATTACGCTCATATCGAGCTGATTGTAAGCCATTCACTCGCTCGATCGCCACGTTTCAGCCACAGCCGTCCTCTTGCCTCAACCCCTGCAAAAAGCCGACCAACTCACCTAAAAAAACGTTTGCAGCGTCAGGTTATTGTCAGCGTTAGGGCGATTTTGTTCTCCTGGCCAAGAATCCATCCCGACCCACGCCAAACCCGCGTAGCGTCTCGGACGGCTGCAAGCTATCCCTTGCGTCAGCACCAGAGGTCCACCCGACACGAACAATAAACTTTTCCGATCTCAGACAAAAGATCCTCAACAAAAAACCTCGCGTAAGATACGCAACGACTGCACCGAATGGATCGCATCGAAATGGTACCCGAAGAAGATCAACATCGCCTCCATAAACTCGACACGATCGGCATGGCCCAACTGGAGTTCACCCAGCCCTTCGGCCTCGCACTCCATCAAACGGCCCAACAATCGGGCCGAAGTCGGGTTCATACAGGTACGATGTTGCGGCATCTCGTCGCAAAACAGACCGCTGCGAATATCGAACCAGCCCCCTTCACGGTATTCGTTTCCGGGGTAGAACCCCAAATAGGCCGATAACCGCACCAAAAACCAGAGATGAAAATTGGCTACTCCACGCTCCATTCGATCGAGGTGTTGGACCGATGAACAGATAAAATCAAATAACGGAGGGTTGGCCTCCACCTCCCGGATCAAACGGTAAAGCACCTCCGCCATAAACAGCGAAACGGTGCTTTTACGCACATCGAAGGGCAACGAGGTCAGCGGAACCAGGTTATGCACATCTTTCATGCGGTGCATCTGGGCGTGCGGCTGCTCTATGCCCTCGAACTCGAGCAAAAACATCGGCTGAAACAGGGCCGCCTTATTTCCTCGCCCACGTGACGAACGTACCCCCTGGATCATATAGGTCTGCCTGCCTCCCACATCGGTAAAGAGATAGGCCACCAACGAGCTCTCCCCATACTTGACCGTATGGAGCACCACACCCCGAGCCTTATAACTGCGAGACAACGCTAAAGGGCCTCCTTCCCGTGCAGAAAAGCGACCAACTTGGCAACCGCACGTCCCCGATGGCTGATGCCGTTTTTCGCCTCAGGGGACATCTCGGCAAAGGTGAGCTGCGAACCCTCGGGAATAAAGAGCGGATCATACCCGAAACCACCCTCTCCGTGGGGTTCGGTTGCAATGGTTCCCTCGACACGCCCTTCGAAAAGATGCTCCTTGCCGTCCAAAATCAGTGCTATGACCGTACGGAACCGAGCCTTACGGTTCTGGCATCCGGCCAAATTTTTCAACAACAACTTATTGTTATCGGCATAGCTGACATGCTCTCCGGCATAACGGGCCGAATAGACCCCCGGGGCCCCGTTCAACGCCTCAACCTCCAGACCGGTATCGTCGGCAAAACAGTTCAACCCGGTGTGCTCATAGACGTAACGTGCCTTTTGCAAAGCGTTTCCTTCAATAGTGGGCTGCGTTTCGGGAATCTCCTCCGAAATGCCCGCTTCGGTCGCCGTCACCAACTGATACTCCGAGCCCAAAACAGCCTGGACCTCGGAGACCTTATGCGCATTGTGCGTAGCAAAAACTATCTTCATTTCATATCAAATTTACGCAGATTCTCATCTGCCGCGATCCGATCGATGATCGCATGAACCAGCCGGTCGATCAACCGATCCTCTCGATAATCGGCCGGACAGACATAATTAACCCGATTGTCCTGCAACAACCGTTCACAAGTTTGGCGTTTACGCTCCGAAACCGGATTGTAGACCGCAATCGACCGACCGCCCTGCTGTTTGACAAGTCGCATACAGGGAATATCGGTCGTTCCATCTCCAAAATAGATCATTCGCCGAAACGGAACAGGACGCTCCTCCTCCTCAATGTATTCATTGATGCGCTGGCTGTCATAGACACTCTCGATCCCCTTGTTGATCTTGAAAATGAACTGCGTCTTGTTCGTATAGTTGACCGCCACGGCAGGCCAGTAGGCCACTCCATCCACATCATACAGGAACGAACAGGCGTAAATCTTACGGAACTCCTTGGCAATCGGGGTCCCCTCGATCATCTCGCGCAGCCCCGACGAAGTGATGAAGTGCTGCACCTCAAGACCTTTGGATGCCCCGTAGGCATTGATCCGCGCAAACCACTCTTCGACCCCATCGTACAACCTGATACGCGATCCGGACTGCACAAACGCTTCGTACCGCAACGATTTTCCCGTACTTTTCGCCTCATGCAACATCCGATACATATAGGCCAAAATGGGATCGCCATCCTGCTCACGAGCCGTGTCGTTACTCTCCTCCCAAAAATCACGGTTGCTCTTGCCCACAGCCGGAATGAAATCGTACTCCTGCATGTTGCCGGGCGAAAGCGTACCGTCAAAATCATAGATCAAGGCCACCTTAGGCCGCTGTTCCTGCTGCGACATCCTGATATTTTTATTGATTTTACCTCTTTTGCTGGGTTGGCCTCCTCGGCCTCTGTTACCTGTCTGGCTAACACTCCTCTCCCATCAGCCGAAACCCTACTTGGCCGGTTGCTGTGCCTTCTTTAGGGAGTCAGACGAAGCTTTAGCCGGAGTGGCAGCCGGTTTCGAGTCGATCGGCAATCCGGGAATCTCTCCCGGTTTAATGCCACGCAGACGTTGATTCACCTCAAACGGCTTTAAACTTCTTTGCAGCTTGATCTGATCCAACGCCGCCTTATATTGTGCCGCATATTGCTGGTACTCCGCCACAGGAATCAGCACCAACTGCTCAAATGCCGTAAAATCTGCCAATGGGCCCACCGTGGTATCGGCCATGGCACACATAAACTCACCCTCCAGTCCAGACGCCGCAGGTTTCAGTGCAACTGCTCCGAAATCGAGCATCGTACCGTTGTGGTCAACACTTTTCAGATAGCAGACACTATCCATTGCAGCCGTATCGGCCGAAAGAGGCTCCACCTGGACGGCGATGCGCAACGAACGGGACGGATAGTCCCACCCGGAGATGGTCATCTTGGTCGCCTTAAAACCGGCTCCTTCTGCTGCAGTGCAAGGCACCTCACGTCCCATCACCTTGGCCGAATCGATTGCCAGCTCCTTCTTGACGTCAGCTATAATCTCCAGTTTGGTGTAGGCATATTGCATCTTCTTATCCCCGTCCAACGTACCGGCAGCGGCTTCGTTCAACCGTTGAATCGCTCCGGTTTCCGCAATACAGAGCGCCGGAATTCGCTCAAAGGTCTTGTTACTTTTCCCTATCTTCAAGCCTCCTTGTGAACAGGAGAACATCGTCAGTGCAACAGTCAATAATCCGACTGATAAAAGTGATCGTTTCATTATGACTTAACTCTTTTATTGATCTTCAGGATAGCCTCTGATGGCTCTCCGGAACCTTCTCACAAAGAAACAAAACCTACCGCAATCCTGCAAATGGTGTTTTAGAGGATTTTGCTGATCTCGTTTCCCCTAACCACCGCTGACTCCTCTCAGCCCCCCAAAAAACAAATGCAAACAAATCGAAACCCATCGCATCAGCTATCCCATAACCCAGATTGTCACGGCATTCGTTATTGATCAGCGTACTATCCTCCCCAAGCAATAAGACTGAACTGTAAATAAAAGCCTGCTCATATAGTTCGATACAGCAGCAGGCTGCGCCAGTTCTCCACAACAACCGCTCGTATCGGTTGCATTGCCCAATATCCGATTCAGAAAATCGCACCCACCATAGTGTCCGATAGCGACATAGTCGGCGCCCAGGTCGAGTGCCGCCTTGAAAAAAGCATCGAATCGGAATATCACAAGCCCCCTCTCTCAACAACAGAACCATAACACCACGCTACCACACAAACGGCACAAAAAAACAGGCAGCTCCATTCAAGAGCTGCCTGTTTTATGCTATCTATGCTTGCAACCGAGCGTCCCCTGCCAACCGGCCTGGCTCGTCCCGGCCCAAGCGTTACTCCATCACGATATTCCAGTTGTGAGTATCGGGCTCTTCGCCATACTGGATCGCACGCAGTTTGTGATACAACTTTTTGCACCACTCACCCGGCTCGCCGTTGTTATACGTATAGGTGTGATTGGTAACTGGATCGTAAATGCTGCCGATCGGCGAGATCACCGCTGCAGTACCGCAAGCACCGGCCTCGCTAAAGGTCGAAAGCTCCTCCTCCTCGATCTGACGGCACTCTACCTTCAGCCCCATATCGGCTGCCAACGTTTGCAAACTCATATTGGTAATCGAAGGCAGTACGGAATGTGATTTCGGCGTAATATAACGGCCGTCACGGATTCCGAAGAAGTTTGCCGCACCGCATTCGTCGATATATTTCTTCTCTTTGGCATCCAGATAGAGCACACTCGGATAGCCCTTATGGTGTGCCTCCTCCGACGAGGTCAAGCTGGCACCATAGTTACCGCCGGCCTTAATATGACCCGTTCCCAGCGGTGCCGCACGGTCGTGATCACGATCGATAATTACCTTGATCGGATTGAAACCCTCTTTGTAATAAGGACCTACCGGAGTTACGAAAATGATCAACATATATTCGCTGGCCGGCTGTACCCCAACCTGAGCACCGGTTCCGAAAAGTACCGGACGAATATAGAGCGAAGCTCCCGTACCGTAAGGCGGAATAAAACGCTCATTGGCTTTAACCACCTTCTTGACCATATCGACAAACATATCCAAAGGCGGTATAGCCATCCGCAAATAATCGGCCGAAGAGGCCAAACGTTTACCATTTTCATCGGCACGGAAGATACGAATCTTGCCATCCATGCCCCGGAAAGCCTTCAACCCCTCGAAAGCATCCTGACCATAATGCAACGCTGTGGCTGCCATGTGCAGACTGACCATCTCGTCCGAAGTCAATTCGGGTGTGCTCCATGCGCCGTCACGATAATAGCTGCGTATGTTGTAATCCGTCTTCAGATAACTGAAAGAGAGGTTTTTCCAGTCCAGATTAACTTTTTCCATATTCATGCTCCTTATTAACGTCTTTCGTTCCATGCTGTTCTCCGGGCGTCCTCCCCGGAAACGGTATCTTAACGGTTCATCCCGTTCCTACTCAATACACTATACCTGCCAGCAGGCCAATCTGCAATCTCCACCAACTCGACAAACGTTCAGCAAATCACTTCACGCCCTTCAGATACAGCAAGATCCTTCCTTTTACAATAAAACCGGATCCTGCGTGATCGTCGTGTCGAAAGAGTATTACCCGACAATGGTTCCACTGCCCACCTTATCAGAAGGGGTCAACAACACCATTTTGCCGGTCGCATCCTGTCCCATCAGGATCATACCCTGGGACAACACGCCTTTGAGTTCACGCGGTTCAAGGTTGATCAGCACCAACACCTGACGCCCTACCAACTCCTCGGGTTTGTAATATTCGGCAATGCCCGATACAATCGTCCGGGTATCGATGCCGGTATCGATCGTCAGCTTCAACAATTTTTTGGTTTTGGCAATCTTCTCGGCCGCCTTGATGGTTACCACCCGGATATCCATCTTGCCGAAATCATCGAAACTGATATTCTCTTTTTGTGGAGCCACCTGTTTGCCCGCCTCTGCTGCCAAGTTGGCCCGTTTCGTTGCAGCCAACTTCTCGAGTTGAGCCTCAATTACACTATCCTCAATCTTCTCGAAGAGCAATTCCGGTTTACCGATCTGATGTCCGGCCGGCAACAGCTCCATGCTGCCAATACTGTCCCAACCCGGGTTGGCAATCTGCAACATCTTCAACAGCTTCTCCGAGGTGAAGGGCATGAACGGCTCAATCACAATGGCTAAATTAGCCGTGATCTGCAACGCAATATTCAAAATGGTCTTAACCCGTTCCGGATCGCTCTTGGCCAATTTCCACGGCTCACTGTCGGCCAGATATTTATTGCCCAGACGTGCCAGGTTCATCGCCACCTTCAACGCCTCACGGAAACGGTAATTTTCGATACTGTTCTCCAACCCCTTCTTGATGGCTGGGATTTCGGCGATCGTAGCCCGATCATAGTCGGTCAACTCCCCGGCAGCCGGAACCACTCCGTTGTAATATTTCTGGGTCAACACCAACGCCCGGTTAACAAAGTTGCCCAAAATGGCTACCAACTCGTTGTTGTTGCGAGCCTGGAAATCTTTCCACGTAAAGTCATTATCCTTGGTCTCGGGGGCGTTGGCACAAAGCACATAACGCAACACATCCTCTTTGCCCGGGAACTCATCCAGGTATTCGTGCAACCACACAGCCCAGTTCCGCGAGGTTGAAATTTTATCCCCCTCAAGATTCAGAAACTCGTTGGCCGGCACATTATCCGGCAGGATATATCCGCCATGGGCCTGCAACATCGACGGAAAAACAATGCAGTGGAACACAATGTTATCCTTACCGATGAAGTGAACCATCTTGGTCTCCTCATCTTTCCAATATTTTTCCCAATCGGGGGTCAGCTCTTTGGTGGCCGAGATGTATCCGATCGGCGCATCGAACCAAACATACAGCACCTTCCCTTCAGCACCTTCGACCGGAACCGGAATACCCCAATCCAGGTCACGACTCACGGCACGCGGCTGAAGTCCCAGATCGAGCCAACTCTTGCACTGGCCATACACGTTGGGTTTCCACTCCTTGTGATCCTCCAGAATCCACTTGCGCAAGAATGCTTCATGCTTGTCCAGAGGCAGAAACCAGTGCTTCGTTTTGCGCAGCACCGGAGTGGCTCCGGTAATGGCACTCTTCGGATTGATCAGATCGGTCGGATTCAACGTACTGCCGCACTTCTCGCACTGATCGCCGTAAGCCCGATCGTTCTGGCAATGCGGGCAGGTACCCACAATGTAACGATCCGCCAGAAACTGTTTTGCCTCGGGATCATAGTATTGCTCCGAAGTCTGTTCGATAAATTCGCCCTTTTCGTACAAGGTCCGGAAAAAGTCCGAAGCGGTTTTATGGTGTACCGGCGATGTGGTTCGCGAATAGATATCGAACGACATCCCAAACCGGCGGAACGACTCCTTGATGATGTTATGATACTTGTCCACGATCACCTGCGGAGAAACCCCCTCCTGACGAGCTTTGATCGTGATGGGCACGCCGTGTTCATCCGATCCGCAGACCGAAATGACATCCGCCCCCCGCAAACGCAGATAACGCGTATAGATATCCGAAGGAATATAGACTCCGGCCAAATGGCCAATATGCACCGGGCCATTGGCGTACGGAAGCGCCGAAGTGACCAAATAACGTTTAAATTTCTTCATCGTATGGATACTCTCTCTTTTTCTTTAAAAGTGGATCGCCCCCTCCGTCTATCAAGTGGTCAAAAGCACCCAGGGGGCCTCTCTGTTCGGTTCGGGCGGCACCTATCGCTCCTCCATAGCAAACCTGAACAAATAAACTGTGTAAAAGTACATCTTTCAGCTAAAAAACACAATGAATGAGACCCAAAATTCTACACCGCCCAACGCCAGTTTACGGCACAACCTACTGCGGATCGACATCCGGAATCAGCTCCACAGCTCGGTATCGTTTGTCGCGGTGCAGACTCTCCAGTACACCCGTCAACAGGCTTTTGGCCTCAGCAACAGAGCTCTGACGTTCAATTTTAAGCAGGAAACGGGTCAAATATTGTCCTCGTATTCGATCGACGGGCGGCGCTTCGGGGCCCAAGACCCGACGTCCAAAGATTCGACGCAACTCATCCCCCAAACGGGCGGCTGCCTCCCAAAGCAGCGCTTTATCTCGATGACGCAGCGTCAAGGCAATCAACCGACAATAGGGCGGATACAGAAACGAACGCCGCTCGGCCAACTGCATGCGGGCCATCGCCTCATAGTCGCCCCGACGCACCTGCTCCAACACCGGATGCCCGGGTTGTGAGGTCTGAATCACCACCACCCCCTGTTCGCTGCGACGTCCGGCACGTCCTCCAACCTGCATCATCAGTTGAAAGGCCCGCTCTCCAGCACGAAAATCGGGATAGTTCAGCAAATTATCCGCATTGAGGATCCCTACCAAGGCTACACGATCGAAATCGAACCCTTTGGTGATCATCTGCGTGCCGATCAGAATATCGGTATCGCCCCGCTCAAAAGCCGAAATGATCCGCCGGTAACTTTGCGGAGAGCGTGACGTATCGGCATCCAATCGATCTATGACTGCATGTGGAAAAATTTCGGCCAAAGCCTCCTCGACCTTCTCGGTACCGAATCCACGCGGCTGCAGATCATCGGTCCCACACGAAGGACAACAAGCAGGCAGAGCCGTATGGTACCCACAGTAGTGGCACCGCAGTGAGCGGTCACTCTTATGATAAGTCAACGTCACATTGCAATCGGGACAGGTAGCGGTCCATCCGCATTGGCCACACTCGACAAAGGGCGAAAAGCCCCGTCGGTTTTGAAACAACATCACCTGCTGTCCCTTTACCAATATCTCATCAATGCGGTCGAGCAATAATTTGTTGAAATGGGAACGCTTCTCACCCCGACGGGCGGCACGCAAGGTATCGGAAATCAACACTTGTGGCAGGGAGGCCCCGCCATACCGCTCCGTCAACGTGACCAGTCCATATTTCCCGCTTATGGCGTTGAAGTAGGACTCCATCGAAGGGGTGGCACTGCCCAGCACACATTTCGCCCCATAAAACGAGGCCAGCACAATCGCCGTATCGCGGGCCTGATACCGAGGGGCGCTGTCGCTCTGTTTGAAGCTGTTTTCATGCTCCTCATCGATCACCACCAGCGAAAGCATCGGCAACGGCAACAACACCGACGAACGGACACCGATCACCAGGCGTCCCCCCTGCGAAACCAACAATTCACGATAGACCTCGGCCCGACGGTTATCCGTCAACCGGGAGTGGTAGACAATCACCCGATCCCCGAAATAGCTGCGCATCCGTTCGATCAGTTGCGTCGTCAGGGCAATTTCGGGCAGCATGTACAGCACATTGCCGCCGGCCGCCAGCCTTTCGGCCATCAGGTGAATATAAATTTCGGTCTTACCACTGCCCGTCACCCCATGCAACAGCATCACCTCTCGGTCTGCAAAACCGGCCTTCAGCCTCTCGTAGGCCTGCTGTTGGGCAGCCGTCAATTGCGGCAGCGGGGCAATCCCCTCACCTCCGGCTGCGAACTCGCTTCCCTCCTGTGGTGTGACCTCCAATTCGACCTGCCGGAACAGCCCCCGATCCACCAAAGCTCGAATAATTGCAGACGACACCCCCAAACTCTCCCGCGGCACCAGGGGCCACGACCTAAACACGTTTTGCTCCGACTCCAAAGAGCTTTTCGGGGTTTCTTGCTGCTGGTGTACCGAAACCGCAGAGGAGTTCTCAGACTCACAAGAGGGCATCGTATTTGAACATACATTCTGCTGCACTTTGTTCCTTGTTGCAGATGATGACTCGCCTGTCTCCTCAAGGACAAATCCCACACGGGCCAGATACTCGGTTAAGGCCCGATACTGCATCTTGGCCCGCCCCAATCGATCCAATACGGCATGCAACTTCTCCTCGCTATCGATCTCATCGACCAACCCCACGTGGGGAACCTTTGGCGGATGGTAGCCTCCGCGCAACGTCTCCTGTTCGGAGTAGCCGTCCAACTTTAACTTGGCCGGCAGGGCCGCACGCATCACCATGCCCAACGGACACATGTAATAGTTTGCAATCCACTCCCACAGCCGCAACTGCTCCGGCAAGACCGCCTCCTGCGCATCGATAATCCGGACAACGGATTTAATATGCTCATACGGTGGCTTTTGATCATGCAGTCGATAGACAATGCCCGCATAGAACTTGCGGGCACCAAACGGTACCATCACCCGCATCCCCACCCGCAATTGCGGGCACAGCGACTCCTCCACCGCAAACGTCATCGGTGGTGTGGCCAGCGGAAGGATCACATCGGCATACCGTATCATACTATACTTCAAACTCCAAAACAGACCTCGACGGGCAAAAATAGCCCTCTTTGCTTACATTCTTTCAGGTCTGAAACAAAGATAGCCCATTTTTACCACTCTTACCGTTAAATTTTGTTACAGATCGTTGCTGATTTGAAAAATCGTGCAGATATTTACATCATAAAATTTCTATCGTATTTATGGGACAGTTTACCAAACATTCCGCACTCAAAACATTCAAAGAGTACTTCCTCATTTCAATCGGTCTGATGATGTATGCATTCGCCTGGACCACCATCTTGATGCCCGCCGAAGTTATGGGTAACGGTGTCAATGGTGTCGGCCTGCTGATCTATTACGCCACCGGAGGTCCCAATGGCGGTATTCCGTTGAGTATCTCTTTTATTGTCATTAACGCGCTGTTCGTGCTGCTGGGATCTATTCTTATCAGCCTGCGTGTGGGTGCCAAAACCATCTACGCTATCCTGTTCCTGACCGCAGCCCTCGGATTTATGCAGGGAATAGTTCCGCCAGATCTGCTTGGGCTGCAAAACGATAAAATGCTCTCGTCAATCCTCGGTGGTGCCATCGCCGGTATCGGTGTCAGCATCTGCTTCATGCAGGGCGGTAATTCCGGCGGTATGGATATCGTCGCCATGATCATCAATAAATACAAAAGCATTAGTTACGGGAAAATCCTGATGACCATGGATGGAATCACAATGGCCTGCTCGATTTTTGTCTTCAAAGATATTTCTGCTGCCATATACGGTTTCATTATGGTCGCTACCTACGGTTACACCATCGACGCTGTCATGGCCGGAAACCGCCAATCAACCCAGATTCTGATCGTCTCTCAAAAATGGGAAGAGATCGCCTCCCGCATTTACGACGCCATGCACCGTGGGGTAACCCTGATCGACGGCCAGGGATGGTACAGCAAGAAAAATATCAAACTGGTTATGGTGGTCTGCCGTAAAAACGAATCCAACATCATGTTCCAGGTGGTTAAAGAGGTCGATCCCAATGCCTTCATGACCTTCGGCAATGTAATGGGCGTTTACGGACTTGGATTTGAAGCCTTGAAAAAATAGGGCCCAAAAAACTCTCCATAAACCTTCATGCGCCTCCGGAGCCAAACAGCAGACTGCTATTGCGTGCTCTCTCGGCTTGTTAATAAAATTTGCAAACACCTCTTCCCGTGGCCGGATATCTGCATGAACTTTTCCGTCTCTTCTACCCCGAGCGGTGTGCAGCTTGCGGCAAAATCCTGCCGGAAGGGATGTCCATGCTCTGTCCGCATTGTCAATGGGATATGCCACTAACCGGCTACTGCGCTATCCATGACAATCCCGTATATGAAAAGTTCGGCGGACTACTTCCTGTCACGGAGGCCTCTTCGTGGCTCTTCTTTACCACTCACAGCAGATACAGAGATCTGATCCACTCTTTCAAATATCACGGGGCATGGAACCTAAGTCGTAACATGGGCCGTTTAATGGGGTATGCTCTTGCCGACGGCGGTCTGTACAAAGATATTGATCTGATTATTCCAGTGCCTATACATCCGTTTCGCCGGTGGCACCGCGGCTATAACCAGGCAGAATATCTCGCCGAAGGGATTGCTCAAGCCCTCAAATGCCCGGTTAGCCGGAACAACCTGATCCGCAAACGGTATAATCGGTCGCAAGCACACACCTCCCAGCGGGATCAACGCTGGGATAATGTTCAAAACATCTTTGCCGTACGTCATCCGGACCGTTTTGCCGATAAACACCTTTTGTTGGTAGACGATGTGCTCACTACGGGTGCAACGTTAGTCTCCTGCGCCGAGACCCTGCTGCAATACGTTCCCAACTGCCGGATCAGCATCGCTACGCTGGCTGTCTCAGCTCACGAACTCTTCGGACGACACAAGGGAGGAGGACTATAAAATATCGGTAAACACTCTCCGATGCAACAACTAATAAATGAATTCGTCCCAGCCTTTACCCATTGCCAATCCATAAGAGTATTCCACCACACCACGAGCCAATATCCTGTACACATACCCGTAAAGAATAGTTTACGCGGAACAAAATATCCAGATTCCACCCCGATCTCCACACAATCTTGGCACAAGGATTGCCCTTCATTCTTTAGAATCGGTAGCGATTTCTCAGATTTTATTCGACTTTTGTGCAAAAAGTTGCTAATTATATTGGAGATTCGCATTAAGAAGTGTACTTTTATGTGATAAACCATTAACCTTTAATATTTACTAATATCATGCAACAATTAATTGATCAGATCAACGAACAGATCGCATTGTTTACTGAAAATGCGAAGGCACAGGTAGAGAAAAACAACAAAGCTGCCGGCACCCGCGCACGTAAAGCTGCTCTTGAACTGAGCAAATTGATGAAAGAGTTCCGTAAAGCATCTGTAGAGGCTTCGAAATAATTTTTTTCATCCTTTTACTACCAAACAAAACGCCTCTCCAGCTGGAGAGGCGTTTTCATTTTGGACTGGTAACGGCTTAGGGTCCTAATCACGACCTTCTACGATCTACTGAACCATAGTTTCTCAGTCCAGTCCCTCAATTTAGCCATTAATCACCTTAAATTTCCTTAATTAGTCTTTGGGCAGGGTACAACCAATCTGATCAAACGGAATCGCTTTGAAGCCCGGAATATATCGGAAAATGGCCGCATCAGGACGCAGGTTCCAGTTCTGATGCTCCGCATCAACAAAGCCTGGCTCATCAAATCCTTTGCCGCTCCATGTAATCCAATTGTTGTACATCTCCATATAGGCACGTTCATAAGTACGCTCCCCAGGACATACCAACAGTTTCGAAATATCGTAAAAAAGATTACACTCCGCCACATTCCGCTTGGGAGTTGCTATGCCCTCGGCAACATAACCTGCTGCACGCGGATAACGATCCTTGAACGGGGAGCGATCGTAATGTACCGCCTCCAAACGATCCTCCAAAAATTCCACCACAGATTGTGCCCAGTTTTGCAGACGATTGTCCACATACAAACCATGAGGCATGTCAATAAAGATGTTGTTTTTGTAATGGTTGTCCGATCCGCCTCCGATCAATACCGGTTGCAGGCCCGCCTTGTATAAGATATTGCCATAAACGTACATGCCGCAAGCTCCGTCATCATGGTAGAAGGCAGAAACCCGACGTTTATCGCTCAAATCGTGCACGTAATTATACATCAGTGCATTCCCCTGATCACTCTGGTCACGACCGTAATAAATGGCACCCAAATCGTCAATTTCATTGCAAACATTATAAATTTCGCAATACTCAATCAAGTGATCGTTCCCTTGCAGCATAATCGCAGATGAGGGAGCATCGAAAATTTCACAATGAGAGACCCGTGTCCCCACTCCGGTCAGCTGAATACCGGGTCTGTACGAACGTTCAATACGGTTAAAACGTGAAATTCGACAATTCTCAATATAATTGTTCGCACGATCCAGGGTGATTCGATCTCCTCCTCCCATGCTGATGCCACCGGCACCTACCTGATCGATGACGCAATCGACGATACCGTTGTTATGACCACTCAAGCGGTCGAAAACAGTATTTACATAGATGCATTGCGACACATTGCCGATAATACGAGAAGCAGGAATATTCTCCTCCCCCGTATGCACATAACGTTTATAGGGTTGAACACCTCGCCCGACAGAGATTGCAATAGCGCCTAAATTGTGGAACCGACAGCCGCGAATCACTACGCTTTCTGTACGCTCCATATAAACACCCATGCCGCGCGAACATTCAAAATTGAGCCCTTGAATTTCGACGTTTTGTACCCCTTCAATGGCCAACATCGGCTGTTCCAAAGTAGACAATGAAAGTTTCTCAATTGGCTCGGAAGGATAGAGCCACAGCACCATATTGTCGTAATCAATATAATACTCTCCAGGCAGATCAACCTCCTCCAACAAATTAACCACGTACCAACGATTAAAATCGGAACCAGAGATCAACCCATACATTACCGCTTCGGCCAACTGAATGGTTTTAGCAACCGTATCAATTTTAGCGATACGCACCATGTCGTCGGCATAACCGTGCGCAAAATAGCCGGCAATCCACTTCGGATCACCGCTCTTCCAACGCGAAGGGCGATCACCATAATACTCAAAAGTACCGCCCTTATTGGCATAATCCTTAATACGTGGAATGGAGCCAGTTTCGAGAACTTTACCCATCAAAGCCGAGGAGTCATTCGGCCAACGGGAGAGCTTTTGAACATGGTCGTTCACAAAGACCTCAGTCCAAGCCGGCACAGCAGGCCGTAAAAAACCTGCATTACGCAATGCACCGATTGAATCAACCCCAGCCTTACGGAGATCGACTTTCACAATTTTGTCGTGCAGACCAGGTTGAATACGAGTCTCTGAAACCGGTGCACGTTCAATAAAACGCTGCGGAATCTCAACTCCACCATACAAAATCACCCTTTGACCTTCCATCGGGCGGACAACCAAACGGCCATTCCCATCGCCGAGCTGCGCAGCAGTCATCTCAAGCGTTTTATCCAAATAATAAGTACCGCCCGCAATCAATAAGGTCACACTGTCTCCCTTTTGCTTGAAGCGTCCTGCCAGATCGATGCCTTTCTGCAAAGTGGAGACCACACGTGCTCCCTTGGGGAGCCCAACATCAGTCGAATGCTGCGCTACACACACAACACGCTCAGCTGAAAATAGTGTAGAGACAGACAGCAGACAACAACACAAAAATACCCAACAACGCATCACAGCTTGTATTATAAATAAGTACAGACTAAATACTTATGCATATTTATACAAAGATAAAATCTATTTTGAGAGATCCAAAACTGATTTACACACCTAAAATTGGTCTACACCGAGACGACATCAAACAAGACGAACTGTATGGGATAGACAACCTAACCTATAAAATATCAATTAAACCAGCATAATAGCCATCTAAAGATGTGGTGAATCTACGTTATATAGGAAGCTAATAATGTCATTCGTACATAAAACAACAAGCCAGGATGAGAACATCCTGGCTTGAAGTTTTATAGTTAGACTGTACTAACAGATCAACTACTACTGAGGGTTCTGAGGACCGAAGTTAGGTGCAGCACCAAGTTCCTCTGACGGAATCTGGCAAGTCATCCTTGAAACCGGGTAAGTGATGCTCGGAGTCCAGTGAACGTTTGAACCAGCACGGTTAACAGCGATATTCCAACGGCGGTTGTTGTACCACTCGCTTGCACGCTCACCCCACAGCTCGATACGAGTCTGGAGCTGAACCATCTCGAGAGCACTCATGCCGGCCATGCTAGCATAATTTTCGCAAGTCAAAGTCTCACCATCTTTCGCACGCGCAGCCAACAGCGTATTCAATGTAATTTTAGCACCTGCATCATCACCCAAACGAGCCTGGCACTCAGCCTTCATCAAATAAGCCTCTGACAAACGAATGAATGCAAAGTCAGCACGGTTCTGGAGAGCTACGGTAGCCGGTCCAACTTGACCACCTATACCAACGTTGTTTGCGAACTTAGAGGTCCAATAGTCAGAAACCTGGAGGATAGAACCACCGTCAATGAAAGAGGTGTTACCAGGAGAGTAGAAGTCACCACCTTCAGTTGGGTGGAAGTTATCTTTACGGTAATCTTTGTCATCAATCATATTGTACAGACGATCGTCGATACGGAAGCTACCGGTTAAGAAGTTATTGTAAGAAACCTCGCTGCCTGCACCACCATACTGCCAACCGAAGCCGTACAGAGCCTCAGGATTCACTTCGAAATTCATGAAGCCACTGGTTGAAGCCTGATATACAGGATACTGGTTGTCTTCTGCATCTTCGTAGTAAGAAGATACCTTCTGTACATACTGATCCTCAGTCATCAGCGATGCACCACCCTGAATCATACGATCGCAAGCCTGCGATGCAGTGTTCAGATAAGTAGAGGCATTAGCACCCTCGCAATCAGCTGCCAACAAGGCTGCACGAGCAATCACGAAGCAAGAGAGACCACGGGTCAAACTACTGGTAGCAGTTGCTTTGAAACCAACACCTGCTTCAGCGAACAGGTCATCTGCACGAGAGGCCCAAAGAATAATAGAATCGTAAGTCTCTTTAGCGGAAGCACGAGGCTTGTCGGTCTGAGCCACACTGTACACAGTGTAAATAGGCATACCTAAACTAGTCGTACCAAAGTTCTCCATTGCATAGAGATAGCCATACGCACGTATAATCAATGCACGAGCAAAATAATTTTTCAATGAATTATTGTTCGGATTCGCAGCAAGCACATCCTCAGTCAACACATTAAACACTTTGTTTGCCTGGTTGGTCAAAGTGAAGGCACGATGCCAAAAACTCAATGCTGAAAGATTATCAGCGTCAGTGAAATCCTGGCAGTTATAATACTGATCTTGAGGCATCGACAGATATCCGTAGGCAACGTCGTTACCACTCAGGGTACGCATTACCAACTGACCACTCCACGAACCATCAATGTTACCAGAAAAACGATAGTTATATCCGCCGCCATACATCAAAGGAGGCAGTGCATCTGCAATTGCACCCATGATGGTTACTGTAGTAGCTTCGTCAGCTGTCTTCAGCAACTCCTGAACCATCTCGTTCGTAATAGCGTTAGGCGGCGCAATGTTCAATTTTTCATAACACGAAGTCGTCGCAAACGCCAGCGCAGATAGTGCTATTAAGTATTTTTTCATAATTCGTAAATTTTAGAAAGTGATGTTAACACCCAGTGAGCAAGAACGCATCTGAGGATAAGGCATCGGACCTACATCGTAACCACCGGTCAAAGAGTTGCGAGGATCGATACCCTGACGTGCGATCAGCCACATATTATCAAATGAAGCGTAGATACGAACACCACCGATACCTGCTTTGTCCATCCATTTCTGTGGCAAGCTATAACCAATAGTGATATTCTTCACATTCAGGTAAGATGCATCAAAGACTGCAAGGTCGGTATAAGTGTTACCAGCATTAACACGGTTACCATTCTGATACATAACCTCACCGTTGTTAGGCGATGCCATAAACATCGGGAACTTTGCATTCGTGTTAGTTTCATCGAAGGTGTTACCAACCAACTCCTGAGACAGGTAACGACCGCCAATATATGATGCAGCATAAACATAGTCACCATACATGTGGCTGAAGAACAGACCACCAATCTGGAATGCGAAAGTTGCAGAGAAGTCCAAATTCTTCCAACGGAATGAAGTGCTGAAACCACCCATTACGTCAGGTGTAGCATCACCCAGATCAAACATGTATGCTTCACTATGATCAGTAGTTGCAACTACGTCACCAACATTTGCTTCGGGGAACTTGCTGTGGTTCTCCTCGGTTACCAAAGCACCGAACAGAGGCAGACCAGTAGTTTTGTCAACACCCATGTACTTAGCAGCTACCAAGTTGTAGTAGTCACCACCGATCCAACGACGATATGCGAACATGTTCGATGCACCACCAGCACCACCAGTTGCGTTCCAGTTATCTGGACCTGCTTGCCACCATTTGGTATCGTGAAGAGCATCCTCCATGTTGATCATAGATTCAGGAACCGAGATGGTTTTAACCTTGTAGTGAGCACCGTTAACTGCGAATGACCAAGTTGTGTTCGGGGTCTTGATAATGTCAACTCCCAAGTCGAACTCGAAACCGCGAGTACGAATCTCACCAACATTCTGAGTCAATGTAGTCTGACCTGTCATAGCAAAAGAGATAGGCGCAGCCATCAACATATCGGTAGTATTGGTCTGATACCAGTCCAAAGTACCATAGAAACGATCCCACAGACGGAAGTCCAAACCGACGTCAACAGTCTTTCTCTTCTCCCATGACATTGCATCATTAACTGCACCACCTTGAGTAAGTTTCCAACCAGTCGGCTGCCATGAACCAGGAGTGCTATAACCCAGAGCACCATAGCTCCAAGTCTGATAACCTGCATAGTAACCAATACCACTTTGGTTACCGGTAACACCGTAGTCAGCACGGATCTTCAAGTCAGTCAACCAAGATGAAGCATTCTGCATCCACTCCTCAGCAGAGAGACGCCATGCAGCACCTACCGACCAGAATACACCCCAACGTTTGTCAACATCTTTGAATTTAGAAGAACCATCAGTACGAACTGATCCAGTTACATAATATTTGTTATCAAAGATGTAGTTAGCACGAGCGAAGTAACCTTCCAATGCCAAACGGTTGTCACCATAACCGATACCTGAGAAGGTACCACCATTGTTCAACCAAATGAAGTTGGCAGGAGCATCCCATTCGTCGAACAAAGAGTAAGATGACTTATAGTTGATATCGTTGGTAAAGTTCCAATCATACTCATGACCTACCAATACATCAACATGGTGCTTACCGAAATCATGAGCCCAATTCAAAGTCTGCTGTGCATTCACAGTATAATAGGTAGAGTGATAACGACCCATCATACCTCGCTCACTACCTGCTGACTCACCATATTTCTTAGGCAAATATACCTGACGCTGGTTGAACGACTGATCCAATGACATACGTGCATTGAAGGTGAAATCTTTCAGGAATTTAGCCTCCAAATAACCAGTCGTAGTGTATTGATCCTGGATGAAACGAGTCTTCGAGTAATCCATCTGATAGAGGATATCATAACCTACCGTAGACGAAGCTGAAGAAGACTTCGGTTTTGCATAACCCAGAGGAGACTGCTGCTGATTGGTATAGGCAACCATGATCTTGTTACCATCGTTATCGTACATCAGATTACCATCCAAATCACGCTGCCAAGCCGAAGCCATCGGACGCATGTAAGAAGTCCAACTAAATGCGTTCTGAACCATTGCACCGGCGTTACGAGAAGAGTAACGACCATTCTGCAAACGAGTAGAACGACGGTTGTAAGCCATATTCAAACCAGCTTTCAACCATTTGGTTACCTGGGTATTGATGTTAGAACGGATGTTGTAACGTTCGAAGTTTGAGTTAGCGATGTAAGAAGGATCTGACAGATAACCTGCAGAGATGTAGTAGTCAGTTTTGTCAGTTGCACCACTTACAGATACCGTATACTCCTGACGGAAACGACGTTTGTAAACCAAATTACGCCAATCGTCAATGTCATACAATTTCTCTGCATTGGTATTCAACTTTCCGGTAGCAGGATCAACCAAGTATGCATCCAACATAGTTGCAGACAAGTTATCACCTGAACCCGTTGACTCATAACGTGCACCAGGAACCTTATAATACATCCAGTTCATCAAGTTGTTCACGCCATTGAAAGTGGTTGTACTACCAGTAAAGTTGAAAAGGTGCTGGCTGGCAAACAGAGCTGCTTCCTCATGACTCATGTTCGGGTTGCTGAAGTTTGAAGTGTACTGCTCAGAGGTACCATAACGAACGTTGTTATAAATACCACGCCACATCATCTCATACTGAGTAGCAGCATCACGAATCAGGTTAGGCTCGTTGTTGGCGATCATGTTGATACCCCATTTACCTTCGAAGGTAATCTTGGTTTTGCCCTGTTTACCTTTCTTGGTGGTTACCAATACGACACCGTTTGCACCACGTGAACCGTACAATGCAGTCGAAGCCGCATCCTTCAAGATAGAGATCGACTCAATATCTTTCGGGTTCAGAGACGACAGGATGTTCTTACCATAACCGTAGGAGTTCTCGTAAGGTACACCGTCGATTACGACCAGAGCATTTGAGTTCGACTGCGAAGCAGAACCGATACCACGGATACGGATACCGGCATCCATACCAGGCTGACCTTCGATTGATGAAACCTGAATACCCGGAACGGCACCTTCCAACGCTTTAGTCAAGGTTGAGTTTGACTGAGAACTAATCAGTTTCGAATCAATCGTACTGATAGAACCGGTCAAGTCCTTTTTCTTGGTGGTACCGAAGGCCTGTACAACGACCTCGTCCAAACCAGTAACATCCTCCTCGAGGACAACGTTGATTGTTGTAGAGCTACCAGCTGTCACAGTAACTGGCTTCGTACCCAGGAAAGAGAATTTCAGCTTGCTTCCCTGTTTGGCCTGAATGGTAAAATCACCGTCAAGGCCAGTCGAAGTACCTGTGGTGGTACCCACTACCTCTACGCTGGCACCAATGATGGGTTCACCATCACTACCCTTCACAACACCGGAGTAAGTCCGCTCCTGTGCCTGAACCAGCGTCATGCTTAACACTGCCATACACAGCGTTAAAAACAAACGTAGAGTTCCTTTCATAATTAATTGTTTAAGGTTAATAAAATAAAGACGCCTCGAAAAAACACCAAAACCAACCCATTTCGGGCTGTTCAGGCGCTTAATTCGTTCGTTTTCTAATTACAAATATAAAAGTTTTTTTGTAATAATTGCTCATAGCCCCAAAATATTCCTTTCATTTTTGCGCGCAAAATTACATTTTTTGACACATTTTACGCCCTAATTATGTCTGCATATTATTGAATAACAATGAATTATACAGCTATATCATATTTTATAGGAATTCGCATCAGAAATATTAATCAATCATTAATTTTTATAACTGCAAGAATTGTCGTCGTGTTTAATTCTGTGCAACAAAATTTACACATGTTAACAACAATACATATTGTTTGGAATAAAACATCCATGGACGTTGAAATGTCATAAACCATTCTTTTAGCGACAAAAAACAACGTAAACATAACAAGTATATACCATCTACATATATACAACTAACAAGATATAGCAACAACGCCTATATATACTTACAATTTGAAAGCAAATAACAATCCACACAAACTAATCAATCATACACCAACAGATATCACCCGAAGAACTACGCAACTATTAAAATTAAATATTATTTTTGTTAAGCGCATAACTACACGATTTACAACCCGAAACAGATAAACATGAACCGAACTATTGCCCGACTGCTGGGCCTATCGCTCTGCTGCGCCGCAACGCTTATCAGCACGCTTAGTTGCAGCTCCAACAAACAACAAACCGCTGATCGTCACCGACTCATTCACAACAACGATGGCTCAGATGCCCTGCTAAACCGCTGGTTCGGTGGGACTCCCGTACATAAAGCCGATATTGACCGCTATGTGGATATGGTTGCTGAAACGCCCAAAGGCAAAACACAAGTAACCACCTTTATGATGTGCACCGGCAGCGATTTTATCTACTACCCAGGATCAAAATACGGCAGATATTTCGGCGATGACCTCAACGGAACCCTCCCGTACGCTGACAGCGCTACTAAACAGTTATGGCAACTGGCCGGTCAAGGGGTTCGTAACCTCCAGGCTGAAGGAACCGATGTGATCAAAGCTTCGCTCGAACGGGCCAAGATGCATGGCATGGAGGCCTTTATATCGTTTCGTATGAACGATTTGCATTTCGCAGATACAGCCTCAGGAAATCGTGCGACCTTCCCGGACTTCTGGTTCGAACACCCCGAATACTGGACACACGACACCACTCAAGGGTGGCACAGCGGCCAGGCATTCGACTTCTCCTACCCCGAAGTTCGCCAACACAAACTGAATATCATCAAGGAACAGCTCGAAAGATACGATATGATCGATGGTTACGAGTTGGATTTCATGCGTTTCATTGTGCTGTTCAAAACCGGTGAAGGCAGAGAGAAAGCCCCCCTGATCACCGAAATGGTCCGCGAAATCAAACATACGATCGACTCGCTTTCAGCGGTACGTGGCCACAAAATCCTATTGGCGGTTCGTGTTCCGGTCACCGTAGAGGGGGCTCTCGACAAAGGATTGGATGTTAAACAGTGGGCCGATGAAGGCTTAATTGACTTTGTCACGATCGGCGTTCATTGGCGAGGCGATACCGGAATCCCGGTTGCAAAGTTCCGTAAAGAGTTCGGTCACAACGAAATTCCACTCTACGCCTCAATCGATGATGGTGGCTACCTGCCCCGCGAATTCTACTCCGATGGCATGTACCGCGGCATGGCGTCACACATTTTGGGAGAGGGTGCCGATGGAGTCTACCTCTTTAACTACTACTTCGGAGATCTCTACAATCGCCAACAAAACAACTTACCGCTCCTCGAAGAGGGTGGACTGGTACGAAGGACCCGAACTCCTGAATTGCTCAACGAAATCGGCTCACTTGCTACCCTCCAGGGACGCAACAAAATCTACTGCATGTCAGATGGCGTAACCGACGCCTATCGTGCGTTGGGAGCAGCTCAACTGCCTGTGGCAGTGAGCAGCGGACGTGCCACCGACCTGACCGTCCAGATTGCCGACAGCCTGAAGAGTTATACGCCAGAAGAGATGATTCTCTTCCTGCGTACCAATCGCCCAGCAAACATTAATCTCGAGGTGAACGGCACAAAAATCACCGAACAAAAACCGGAGTACGTACACCTTTACGACCGTGATCGTGGGATGCGTCCCGAAAATCGCATGTACGCCTATATTCTACCGGCCGGTTCTCTGCACCAAGGAGAGAATACAATCCGCATGGTGGATGAGACGCTCGACAACTATTTCGTCTTAGAACGTGTCGAAGTGGCTCTCAAATTTGGAGACGTGAAAACTCACGGTTATTTTTAAGAGTACCCCAACCCTCCGGTTGGCTGGATATCTTGTTTGAAAAACTCTCACGAAATTTAACATAATTATTTGACCATTTATCGTCTATTCATGAAGACCCAAATCAACGGCCAATTCTGCGCCAAAAATGCAAAACTCGGGTTTCATACCCCAAAAAAGAGTCTGTTACGGAACATTACCTCCATTGCCACCGTGCTACTCTTAGGAATGTTGAGTACGGAGGTTAATGCTGAACAAAAATATTATGTTGCCCCAAACGGCAATGACCAAAATGCCGGGACCTCACTGGAGGCTCCTTTCCAAACCTTGGAGAGAGCGCAACAGGCCGTCCGCAACCTGAAACATTCGGGAGAGCTCTCGGAACCGGTTACTATATATATAAAGGGGGGGACCTACACCCTCACCGAACCCATTCGACTCACTGCAGAAGATTCAGGTGACGAAAGCTGCCCGATCACCTACACCGCCCTGCCGGGAGAAAAGGTGCTGCTCAGCGGAGGAGAAGAGATCAGCGGCTGGAAACACTACAAAAACAACATTTGGGTCACGACCCTGCCGGAGGTGCAAGCCGGCGAGTGGTGGTTCCGCCAACTATATGTGAACGGAGAGCTGCGAGGCCGTGCACGTACCCCGAACAAAGGGGTATTCGAGGTGAAAGCCACCACCGATACCACCACCTCACTGCGAAGCTATCAAGTACCCAGCGACTCCTTCATATTTAGCGAGGGTGATCTCAATCCCAAATGGAAACATCCCGAAAACGGTGAGGCAATCATCTACCACTATTGGACCGACTCGCACCTGCCCATCCAAGCCATAGATGGCAAAACTAACCGCGTATCGTTTGGCTATTCGTCCGGGAAGGTGTTCCGCGACGGGTACCACGGCGATCTGGCACGCTATGTTGTGGAAAACATCCTCGAAACACTCGATCAACCAGGGGAATGGGTACTGGAGCGCTCCACCGGCAAGCTCTATTACATGCCGATGCCAAACGAGGATCTCACCACAGCCAAAGTGGTCGCACCGAAGGCTGAAAAGCTCATTGTGTTCGACGGCAATCCCAAAGAAGGGAAATTTGTCGAATACATCACCTTCCGCAACCTCAACATGGCCTACACAAACTTCAACCTGCCTTGGGGTAATTGCAATGATGCTCAGGGTAGTGCCAGTGTGAGTGCCTGCATTGACATGACCGGCGCCCGCCACTGCGCCATCGAGCGATGCACGATGCGCGACCTCGGCACATTCGCCGTGGAGCTCTTTGACGGCTGTACGCATAACCGCTTCTGCGGCAATCAACTCTCCCAACTTGCAGCCGGAGGGTTCCGGCTTCGGGGTACAGAACCGGGCAGTATGCCCGCACTGAGAACCGGGAACAACACCATCAGTGACAACACCATCGCCTACTACGGACTCACCTACCCTTCGGCAGTCGGCATTCTGATCATGCACAGCGACGGAAACACCATCGCCCACAACCTGATTCATCACGGTGACTATACCGGCATCTCGGTTGGCTGGTCATGGGGCTACCAACGCAGCGCAGCGCGTAACAACCTCGTAGAACAGAACCACATTCACGATATTGGATACAACAACCTGTTATCGGATATGGGCGGCATCTACACGCTCGGGCTATCCCCTGGAACCGCCGTACAAAACAACCTGGTTCATGATGTAAATGCCAACCGCTATGGGGGTTGGGGCATCTATGCCGATGAAGGTTCCACCTCGGTGCTCATCGAAAACAACATTGTCTACAACACCAAATACGGTACCTTCAATATCCACTATGCCAAGGATCTTACCGTACGCAACAACATCTTCGCCCTGGGACGTCTGCAACAATACTCCCGCTCCAAACAGGAGGAACACACCACCGCCTATTTCGAAGGCAACATTATCTACTGGACACAAGGGAAACTGATGGTCGAAGAGTACAAATGGAACGACATCAGCTATAAAATGAGTACAAACCCTTACGTGCCGCCAATTGAGACCAATGTCACCTATGTCAGCGATTGGAACATCTTCTACAACCCCAACCTGACCCGCGACCAACTCAAATTCGGTGGACGCTCCTGGGCTGAGTGGCAGGCATTGGGACATGATCTCCATTCCCTCTATGTCGATCCCATGTTCGTCGATGCGGCCAATCATGACTTCCGCTTGAAAGCCGATTCTCCTGCGCTGAAGATGGGATTCCAACAGATCGATATGTCCCAGGTGGGACCCCGACCCGAATATTGTACGAACAGCTGTAAGTGCTCAGCAGGCACTCCGACAGAGATACAGATCTGCCCAGAAAAAACGGAACCGGCAACTGCAAACAGCACTAATTAAACACCCCTCACTGCCATACCAGGCTGTTGCCGCAAACCAGGTTGATCCATGAATCAGTAGGGATGAAGGCCTCCAAAGGGCCTTCATCCACACAATAAACCGGACCATATTCTAAACCTTTAACCATATGACCATCAAATATTTTCTCATACTGGGATTGAGTCTCGGCATGCTCAACATTTGGGCTCAATCGGCAGCAACAGCCAAACCTGCAGATCCTCCTCTGCCTCCGGAAGGGATCGTCGATCCCATGAACGACCTGCGTCGCAGCAGCTCGAAATTTATCGACTCAACCGAACTGGAGATCGTCACCCCACAGAAGCTCTATTGGCTGCTCAAAGATCGCCCGGCAGCAGGCTATTTCTGCTTTACAGAACTGCGCGACAAGGAGATTCGCCGCAGTGACTCCATCCCTCTGATTTGGGCCGATCGTCCGATTTCGGAACGCAACATATTGGTCGCATCGGCTCAACCCGGTGAGTATTATCCCTGGCAATTAGGGATTTATGCTCCGTACAAAGCCCTCTACAATGTTCGGCTCAAGTTCGGTGATCTGACCAACGAAAAGGGTGAAAAAATTGGCGCCAACGCAATTCAATGTTTCAACAGGGGCGGAATTGGACAAGATGGCAAACGATTCACACGTCGTATCGACATTCCACAAGGCACATTACAGGTGTTGTGGAGTGGAATCGATATTCCCAAAACCGCCTCGGGCACCTATCGGGGCAAAGCCTCACTGGAAGCTGACGGCGCAGAACCCACCATCATCGATATTACGCTAAAGGTTTCGGGTCCCGTCCTCGAAAATGGAGGCCGGAACGATAGCTGGCGGAAAAGCCGCATGAGCTGGCTCAACTCAACCATTGGCTTTGCCGAAACGCCGACTGCTCCATACACCCCGCTAACTCGTGATGGACTGACGATCAATTACCTGGGAGGGAGCGTTACGCTCTCGCCAGAGGGACTCCCCGCCGAAATCGTTACCCACTACGACCAAGCCAATCAACTCGATCCACAAATAACGAATCGCGTATTGGCCGAACCGATCACCTTTGTAGTCGAAACCTCGCAAGGCATCGAAAAACTAAAACCTTCGCCGATCGATTTTATCAAGGAGACACCGGCATGTCTGCAATGGCAAGTCGAACTGCAGGGAGAAGATGTGACCGTTAACTGTCTGGCTGAAATGCAATTCGACGGTTCGATCGAATACCAGATGAAAGTTATCGCCGACAAAAGCGTCGAGATCAAAGATATCCGTGCCGTATTCGACTACACGGATTATGCGTCGAAATATGTCATGGGGCTGGGAATGAAGGGCGGTCAATGCCCCGATTCGACAGTGGACTGGAAATGGAATACGATGCTGCAACAGGATCGTATCTGGTTGGGAAATGTCAATGCGGGCCTGCAGATCGTTCTCAAAGATACCAACTACAAACGGCCGTTGGTCAACATCTACTACCATTTCGGACGCCTCAACTACCCCATCTCCTGGAGCAACGACACCAAAGGCGGCATCCTGCTAACCTACGACAAGAAATCGACCTGTGTCAATGCATACAGCGGTGCCCGGCGTCTTGAAGCGGGAGAGCGACTCAATTTTAATTTCGATCTGCTGATCACCCCGCTCAAGCCGATCGATCTGAAAAAACATTTCGACTCACGCACCTATCACCTGAATGCCGATACCAGTAACGCCTTTATTCCGCGTGCTTTGCAGGCCGGTGCACACTGGATCAACATCCACCACAAAGCCGACATCTACCCCTATATCAACTACCCGATGGTAGATGAGGTGGTGCCGGACCTGAAACATTTTATTGATAGCGCGCATAAAGAACACCTGAAGGTACGACTCTATTACACCTGCCGTGAGCTGACCGTCAAGACTCCCGAATTCTGGATGCTGCGCAGTCTCGGGGACGAAATTATCCAGGATGGCCCCGGCAATGACTCCCGGACTTTAATCTACCCCAAAGGGCCACGCCCCTGGTTGATCCACAACCTGCGCAAAAACTACATCCCGGCCTGGTATGCCGGATTCCTCGACGGAAAATACAAAGGACAACTCGATATTGCAGTTATTACCAATCCCGTATCCCGCTGGAACAACTACTACCTCGAAGGGCTCAACTGGATGATCCACAACTTGGGAATCGACGGCATCTATATCGATGACTGTTCGTTCGACGGCAAAACCATGCGTCGTGCACGCCGTATCCTCGATGCAGACGGACAATTCCGCACGGTGGATATGCATACCTGGAACCATATGAACCAGTATGCCGGTTTTGCCAACTCACTGAACCTCTCTCTCGATCGCCTTCCCTATGTGGACGGACTGTGGGTCGGTGAAATCTTCCGTGATGACAACCCGCTCGACTTCTGGCTCGTAGAGATGTCCGGTATCCCCTTCGGGCTGATGAGCGAAATGCTCGATGCCCACAACATTTACCGGGGTATGGTCTTCGGCATGCTGCCGCGTTTACCCTGGAGCGGGAACCCCGTTCCGATGTGGCAAACCCTCGATGCATTCGGTATCGATCAAGCCAAAATGTATGGCTACTGGGATAGCCGTAACCCCGTCAGCAGCGATAACGCGCTGATCCCCGTCACCACCTATCTGCGTGATGATGCCGCCATGCTGGCCATTGCCAACTGGAATAACGACAGTACACAACGCTGCCAAATCCGCATCGATACCCGCAAACTCGGATTCCATCCGACCCAAATTTACCTGCCGGAAATCGATGAGTTGCAACCTGCCGGAACGATCGACCTGAACAACGAGATCGAGATCCCGGCCTGCAGCGGCCACATCGTAATCCTCAAGAAGTAACCGATATTTTCCCCTTACTAACGCTACTTTAGAACCCATGATAAAACACAAACTGTGGCACATCCCCCTGCTTTGCCTCGCAATGGCTGTATCCGGAACATACGGCCTGGCAGCAGACGCCGCACCCACCAAAACCATACACGACAAATCGTCCGCGAACAGTACCAACCTCTACGAGATTTTCCGGAATCCCGACAAACGATACCACCCCTACGTCCGTTGGTGGTGGAATGGCGGACGCCAAACCAAAGCAGAGCTGCTCCGAGAGATCGCCCTGCTCGATCAGGCCGGCATCGGCGGCGTAGAGATCAATACCATCCGTTTTCCGGGAGGTGATACGGTCGGTTATCCCGTCCATGAGTGGCTGAGCGACGAATGGATCGATATGGTACAAACCACCGTCGATGAATGCCACAAGCGAGGCATGGTGGCCGACATTATTGTCGGATCGGGCTGGCCCTACGGAGCAGAATTTCTTACCCGAGACCAACAGCTGCAGATGCTTACCGTAGAGACCTTCAACATTAAAGGCGGAAGCACCTTCATGCTCAATCGAGATGAATTTCTCCGCAACCTGAAGCTGCACATCAGCTCGGCATACGATCGTCCGCTCAAAGAGCTGCTCTACTTGCGGCTGATGCCCAAAAAGATCGACCGATTTACCGAAGGAATCAATTACGACTCACTCGCCTCGCATGAGCAGATCGTCATCAACGCTCCGCAAGGAGAGGATTACGTGCTCTACTGCCTGGTCAAAGTGACCGGATATATGAGTGTGATCAACGGGGCCCCAGGAGCAGCCGGGCCTGTTGTCAACCATTTTGACCGCACGGCCGTCGAAAAGTTTCTGAACCGCATGTCCGATCGGATGAACAGCCGAATGGGGAAAATGGGAAACGGAAACTTGCGTGCAGCTTTTACCGACAGCTTCGAACTGGAGGGGGCCAACTGGGACAACGATATGCTCCGTGAATTCGAACGTCGTCGAGGCTACTCACTCTCCCCCTATCTGCCATACATCATCTTCAAGGCCGGCTACATGGGAAATCCGATCCCCGAAAAATATGGATCGGACATCTCCCCCGAAGTTCAACAACAGATCGCCCGCGTACGGAATGATTTCGATCTGACCCAACGTGAACTCTTCGAAGAGAACTTTACCATCCCCTATAACAACTGGTGCCGACGCAACGGACTCCTCTCGCGTGTTCAGGCCTATGGTCGCGGATTGCACCCACTCGAAGCCAGCATGGAGATCGATATTCCGGAATGCGAAACCTGGTATGGACATCGTCACGGCCACGGCTTCCCCGACAATTCAATGGCTGGACGCGGATACACCTCCGTCAACAAATATGTCTCATCGGCAGCGCATCTGAGCGGCAAACCGATCATCAGCTGCGAAGAGATCACCAATACCGGCTGGGTATTTAATGCTACACTCGACAAACTGAAACTGACCGGAGACTTGAGCAATCTGACCGGGGTAACCCACTCCATCTTCCACGGATTCAACTTCTCACCCAAAGAGGCTGCATTTCCCGGCTGGATCCGCTACGGCACCTTCTTCAACGAACGCAACCCGTGGTGGCCCTATCTGCATCTCTGGATGGACTACAAAGCTCGCTTGTCCGCCCTGTTCCAAAACAGCGAACAACAGGCCGATATAGCCATTCTTTCACCATTTGAGGATCTATGGTCGGTTTATGGCTCACAACGTGAACCTTTCCCGTCGATTACCTATCCCTCATATGTCAATACACTATGGGAGGCTATTCATCAAAACGGGGATGGGTGCGACTACATCAGCGAAAAGATTCTGACCGAAGGCCGGGCCAAACAGGGAGCCCTGCACTACGGAACCCGCAGTTATAAAACGATTTTGCTGCCGGATGTTGAACGCATCCGTCCCGAAGCGGCAGAGGCTTTGCAAAAATTTGTCGCCGCAGGAGGCAAGGTGATCTGTATCGGTAAACATCCCCACCTCAGCGTCGGATTACAAAACGCCGAGGCTAATGATCTACGCGTACAAAAGACGATCGCCCAAATCCAAAAACGCTATCCGGAACGCTTTGTATGTGTCTCTGCCCCGGATAACTCGCAGCCGATGTGGCAATGGTATCAGACTCTGCAACAGCAACAACAGTTGACACCGTACCTGTTCATTGACCAACCGGCCTCTAAGTTCAGTCAAAATTATTATCGACACGGCAATCAAGATATCTTCTTCTTGGTCAACTACGATTCGGATCGCGAACGGACTCTGCTCCTCCACTTCAATCTGCCCCAACTTCGCAACAAAACCGCCTGGTTGTGGGATCCGGAGAGCGGAAACCGTCAACGCATTACCGGCTGGGCCAACGACACGATGCGGGTCCATTTCGGCCTGAACCAATCCCGCCTGATCGTCTTTGAAAACGCTTCAGCGCGCGATGCACAGGCTGCTACGGTCAATATCGCCCTGCCAGAAACCTGTCATCAAGCTCCGTTGCAAACCATCTCCGGAGTGTGGAATGTCATGCTGACCCATGCCGTCACCGGAAAGCAGGATACGCTTCAGCTCGACTCACTGGTAGATTTCAACACACTTCCGATCCCTGCCCTGCGCCATTTTGCAGGAAGAATCGACTACACAACCACCATCAACGTCGAAGATCCAGCACAAATAACCAAACTGAACGCCGGTACCACCTATAACGGTATCACCGAGCTGTTTGTAAACGGCACTCCGGCAGGCGTCAAATGGTACGGAGATCGTATTTTCGACATCAAGGGTCTGTTGAAACCGGGCCAAAACGAAATTACCATTCGCGTTACCACCACGTTGGGCAATTACTGCAAATCATTGGGAACCAGCAATCCCATCACCTACGGCTGGACCAAAAACCAACCCTACCTGCCTTTAGGTCTCGGAGGCCCCGTAACGCTCTATTAAACTCGCATACAAGTTGATCCTTAATAATAACGGCGAGATGAAAATGATTCATCTCGCCGTTATTATTATCTATGAAAGGTGTCAGCAATCGGAAGATCCAATATGTTGCAATGTAACCTCACGGCCTAGCACATCCGCACTCTATAAAGCTGCTCATCTTCTGCTCTCCTGCTTAACATGACCCTGACCCAGCCAACAAAAAAAGAGCTACTCTCGCAGCTCCCTTTAGTTGACCTACCTGGATTCGAACCAAGAACGACAGATCCAGAATCTGTAGTGTTGCCATTACACCATAGGTCAATATCCTACCTTCCGGTTTGTGGATGCAAATATAGTCAAAATATTTTTTTCAAAGAAGGGGTAACCACAAAATCTTTCAAATAAAATGGCTCAAAGTAGGCAATATCCTCAAATTTCTTCGCTTTGAACGCTGCATAAGCCGGTTTGACCAACCCTCGGGCTGATGGTGTCACCTCAACCAAGTGTACATTCTCCTCCGGAAACAGCGCTTTGCATTTGGCCGCACCGTTCCCAAAAAGTACCAACTTTTTCCCAGAAGTGCGCTCCTCCAAAAAACTATTCCCGTCGATCACTTTGGCCTCAACCTCCGAAAGAGAATGTGCTTGAGCATCGAACTTCTGACAATAGACCTCCATCCGACGTGCATCGATCATCGGAACCAAAATCGCATCCTCCATCTCATCAATGCCCAGAATGCCTGCATCGTAATCCTCCAACGCCACACGGGTCAAGGCCTCCAGACTTCCAACCGCCAACAACGGAATACCCGCCCCGTAGCAGATTCCTTTGGCCAACGAGACGCAGATACGCAACCCCGTATAGGATCCAGGCCCCATACCAACCGCTACCGCATCCAAATCTCCGGCATCCAAATCATTCTCTCGCAGCACCTCCTCCACATATACAGCCAGATTCTGAGCATGCTGACGACTCTCACAACTCTCCCGGAGCGAAAGCAAACGATCATTTTTAGCCAATGCGACCGAACCAATATCGGTTCCAGCCTCGATACACAACAATAGCGACATAGCTTGTTTTACGATTAGGCCTGCAAGATACGCAAAAACGGGAAATTTCGGACCAAACCTGCCGTTTTTCTGCGAAAAGCGTATCTTTGAAACTCAATATCCAATCGCTATGAACCAAACGCAACCGAACGAAAAAACACACAAGATCCTTTTCGTCTGTCTCGGCAACATCTGCCGCTCACCGGCAGCCGAAGGCGTCATGCAACAACTGGTCAATCGCGCCGGACTACACGACCGCTTTGTGATCGATTCGGCCGGCACCTATGGCGGTCATGCCGGCGAACCAGCCGATCCACGCATGCGAAAAGCCGCCTCTCGACGTGGATATGACCTCACCAGCCGCTCCCGAAAGATCACAACCGACGATTTCGATCGCTTCGACCGTATTATTGTCATGGATGACACCAACTACGAACGGGTACACCGCATGGCTCCATCCACCGAAGCGGCCAACAAAATCTACCGGATGGTCGAGTTCTGCCGGCACCATCATGCCACCTATGTCCCCGACCCCTATTACGAAGGCCACGAAGGATTTGAACTTGTACTCGACCTGTTGGAAGATGCCTGCGAAGGACTCTTGAAGGATCTTACCCAACCGACAACTCAAACTAAAAAATAATCCTCATCCTTGAGGCCCTAAACCATTAGGGCCGGATTTATCATCCGGCCCTAATTATTTGTATCTGTGACTTCACCGCTTGCTTATCACTCCATATCATCCTTGCTCCGAAGGGTCACAATATCTTCGTGAATATTATGCCCATACTCGCACACGCGGTATAACACACAAATACTTACACCTTGTTAGAAGCTTTGGGGTTTGAGGCAACTACTCAACCATGGCTGCTATTGGTTTTCCTACATGACTAAAAAACACTCAATTTTTAGATCTAATTGAAAGCCTTTAAACTGATTAAGCTGATGCGGGCATGTAAAACCAAAAAAGAATAAAAGAATAAAAACTTAACGATCGTGTAAAATCGGGGTTCGTTCGGCATCAATGCGGTCGAAAAAACCGTGGTTTCGGAAGCTGTAACACACTCCAGCCGTGATGATCACATGGTCGGCAACAGTCATATCGAACAGCGCCGCTGCACGTACCACACGTTCAGTGATCTCATTGTCCGCCCCACTGGGTAACGGATTGCCCGAAGGGTGGTTATGCACCAGCAATATCCCTTGAGCCAACCGTTCAATCGCCCGCTTGACAATCAATTTATAGTCAACAACCGTCCCCGTCACACCGCCTTGACTCACCCGAACCCGGTCCAAAATCCGGTTCGATGCATTGAGATAGATAACCCAGAACTCTTCGTGCGGCAACATTCCCAACTGGGGTTGAAAGATCTCGATCACATCACGGTCAGTCATTATGGTATCTTTTACCTGACTCTCCGCAGCACGACAGCGCCGCCCCAACTCCAGAGCGGCACTCACAAAGGCGGCACGCGTCACCCCCAACCGAACCACAGAACGCAACCGAATCACCGACTCCTGGGCGATGGCCGTCAAATCACCGCCATAGGCCGCCAAAAGGGCTTCCGAAAGCTCCAAAGCCGAGCCGCCAGCCTCGCCCTTCTGCAACAATACGGAGAGCAATTCGGCATCCGTTAGCTCCTGTGCTCCACGGGTCACCAACTTTTCACGCACCTGTTTATCGGTCAACAACATCATTCAATAGCCCATTGAGTCGTAACAATCGCACATTCAGTCTCTACAAGATAACCATTTTCTTGCCAATGCACAACTATTTTAGGAGAAACCGTTCTGCCCTTACCTGAGCCAACGCTCCGTAGCCCCTTGAGTACGACCAAGTTCATCCTCCGCATAGGACTATAGGACACAGCACTTTTGTTTCCGCTCATCCAAGCAGCGTGGGGAAAAGAGTAGAAAAGTTGGAATTAAGGAGAAGAGTAAGAGGAAAAAGGGAGAGAGCAGAGTGAAGAGGGGCCGAAAGGGAAGGATGACTGGCGAAAGGAAGAAGGGAAAGAAGAACAAAGATAAGAAGGAGGAGGAGAAGCAGATACAACAGAAGGAATGAGAAGAAGGCGGAAGAGAAAGAGTGAAAGAGAAGAATTAAGAAAAATGAGGTCAACAAATGCAGGCAAGCAAGCTGTATCAGAAACATGCATCATCAACGCCAAAAGATCAATGAATCAACATTAGATCTCCTCTGCCCTAACAAATCTCCCTACTCTTGACAAAACTATACCCTTAACAAATTAGCTGTTAAGGTCCTGCACTGTCTGTATTTTACAAGGAGTTTACGTCAATCGCTCCCAATGGACCGTCGGGTGCAACTTGGCGTAGGGTTTCGGTGGCATGCATGGCAGCCATCTGTTCAGCCTCTTTTTTCGATCCACCCTCACCGGCTCCGATCTCCTGCCCATCCAACGTCACCACAGAACGAAACGTCGGATGCTGCGTCGTAAAATCGGACCCATTCACCGTGTGAAAAGCCACCTGACGTTTGCACTTCTGCCCCCACTCAATCAAGCGACTCTTGAAATCGGTCTCCGTATGGGTCATATTGCCCAGGTTGATATACTTGCGCAGGATCTCATTGATAAAAAGGCGATTGGCAAAATCATACCCCTTATCCAGATAGATGGCCCCCATCATCGCCTCCAACGCATCGCCATAAAGGTGCTTCTGTGCAAAATTGCCTCCACCCTGCACAATAATATGTTTATCCAACCCAATGCGCAACCCCAAAGCATTCAAGGTACTACGGCTGACAATACGCGAACGCAACTGCGTCAAAAAACCTTCGTCGTGTTCAGGAAATTCGATGAACAGATAGTCGGAAACAATCGCCTCAATCACCGCATCGCCCAGAAATTCAAGACGTTCGTTATTGATCGGCGTGCCATCCTCCAAAAACAACGAAGCTGACCTGTGAATTAAGGCCAGCTTGTATAGTTCTATGTTGTTCGGCAGAATGCCGAAAAGATCATTCACAATTTTATAATACTCCCTGTCCCGACTCCAACGGAGCTTCAGAGCAAGCAGTATTGAACCCGCCACCGGTTACTCAACTTTTTTAAAGATCACCGTCGAGTTGTGGCCACCGAAACCGAACGTGTTGCTCAACGCACATTTCACATCACGTTTCTGAGCTACATTCAGCGTCAGGTTGAGCTTCGGATCGATCTTCGGATCCAGGTTCTCATTGTTGATGGTCGGCGCTACGATACCTTTAGTCAACGACATGATGCATGCCAACGCCTCGATCGCGCCCGCTGCACCCAGCAGGTGTCCCGTCATGGACTTGGTCGAGTTGATGTTCATCTTGTAAGCATGCTCGCCGAACGTAGCCACGATACCGTTCAACTCAGCCAAATCACCCACAGGAGTCGATGTTCCGTGAGAGTTGACCAGGTCGATATCCTCCGGCTTCAAACCGGCATCATTGATGGCATCGATCATCGCTTTGCGTGCACCAATTCCTTCTGGATGCGGCGCAGTCAAGTGGTAAGCATCGGCACTCATACCGCCTCCGGCCACCTCAGCATAAATCTTGGCTCCACGAGCCTTGGCGTGCTCGTACTCCTCAAGCATCAACGCACCTGCACCCTCACCGATCACAAAACCGTCACGATCTACATCGAACGGACGAGAAGCGTGCTGATAGTCGTCGTTGCGGGTCGAAAGCGCCTGCATCGAGTTGAAACCACCCACTCCGGGAGGGTTGATGGCAGCCTCTGAACCACCTGTCAAAATCATATCGGCACGACCCAAACGAATATAGGTCAATGCATCAATCATCGCGTGATTCGACGATGCACAAGCCGATACCGTACAATAGTTCGGCCCACGGAAACCGTATTTCATCGAAATCTGACCGGCACCCATGTCCGCAATCATCTTCGGAATGAAGAAAGGGCTATATCGAGGTACGAAACCGCCCTCGACATAGCTCTTTACCTCTTGGTAGAATGTCTCCAATCCACCTATACCCGAAGCCCAGATAACTCCGACCATATCCTTGTCAATCTTCTCGAGATCAAGTCCCGAATCTTTCACAGCCTGCTCGGCCGCAACAAGGGCATACTGCGTGTAGAGGTCATACTTGCGGACCTCCTTGCGATCAAAAAAGTTACTGGGATCATAGCCTTTGAGCTCGCAGGCAAATTTTGTCTTGAAGTTAGAAGCATCGAAATGTGTGATGGGGCCCGCTCCGCTAACACCGTTGGCAAGATTGGTGAAATACTCCTCGATGTTGTTTCCCAGTGGGTTCAGGGTACCTATTCCGGTTACTACTACTCTCCGTTGTTTCATAAATGAAATCTCGTTTGTTAAACAAAAATTCGCCCGACTCTCTCAAGGCCTTTTATTAGTTCTTCTTAGAAGAAATGTAAGTGATAGCGTCACCTACAGTGGTGATCTTCTCTGCGTCTTCGTCAGGAATTGAAATCTCAAATTCTTTCTCGAATTCCATGATCAACTCTACAGTGTCCAGTGAATCTGCACCCAGATCGTTGGTGAAGCTTGCAGTAGGAACAACCTCAGCTGCGTCAACACCCAGCTTATCCACGATAATGTCCACTACTTTTGAAGAAATGTCTGACATGATACTAATGATTTAGGTTTAACATTATTCCAAAATAACTTCGTAACTCAAAGCCAATTTTTTGCAAAAGTAACACTTTTTCCCTTACATTTGATACCCGAAACGATTTTTTTACTGTCTCTCGGCTTTATACAAAACGCAACAACCTAATTATGAAGAATATAGCTGTTTTTGCTTCTGGGTCCGGAACAAACGCCGAAAACCTAATTCATTACTTTTCAAACAATTCGAACGGCACCGTTAAACTCATTTTGTCAAACCGTATCAGTGCCGGCGTATTGGATCGTGCCGACCGACTCGGTGTCAAACGTGTTGTTTTTGACCGCGATACATTTCTCAACACCGAAAAGATCCTCTACCTGCTCCAAGCCGAAAAGATCGACTATATTGTGCTGGCAGGATTCCTGATGCTCGTCCCCGACTACCTGATCCAAGCCTACCCCGGACGTATCGTCAACATACACCCCTCCCTGCTTCCCAAGTATGGCGGCAAAGGCATGTATGGCGAACGGGTCCATGAAGCGGTCGTAGCCGCCGGAGAGCACGAATCGGGAATCACCATCCACCACCTCAACGGACAGTACGACAGCGGCGATATCATCGCCCAATACAAAGTCCCGGTCCTTCCGACCGACACCCCGGCCGACGTCGCAGCCAAAGTACACGCCCTCGAATACGAATACTACCCAAAAGTGATCGAAAACGAATTAACCAAATTTTAATTGACCACTTTCTTTAATGCGATCCCTTGCCTTCGCCTGTGGGACACCCTTATAAGGTCCGCTAAAATACTGCAATTATTGGTAATCAATAAAAATCCTTGGAGACGACCTGAGGAGCCCCACACCAACAAAAGACCCTCAACAAAAACAGCAACGAGAACAACAAAAAAACACAACTCATGATTTGCTGTTTTATTAATTAACCGGTCGCGTATTATTGTCGTCTTGGTTAAGGGTTTAGAGCGCAAGGGCACATAATAGCTCATAGAATAGATACGTTCATTTTCAATACATTTAGACAATGAAACTCCTGTTGATCAGCAATTCAACCAATGCCGGCGAAGCCTATTTGGAATACCCCAAAGCTCAGCTGGGTGACTTCTTTCGTGGAATCGATGAAGTGGTATTCGTTCCCTACGCTGCTGTAACCTTCTCGTTCGATGCCTATCAGGAAAAGGTGCAGGCCCGCTTCTCCGAACTGGGTATTCGCGTACGTTCGGTACACCGCGAAAAAGATCCTGTCGCTGCAATCCGTTCCGCTCAAGGGATCGTCGTGGGCGGTGGCAACACCTTCCGACTGGCACAGATGATGCAACAACAAGGGCTCATTGAGGCAATCCGCCAACGGGTCATCGAGGATCATATCCCATATGCCGGGTGGAGCGCCGGCAGCAACATGGCCTGCCCCACCATCGGCACCACCAACGACATGCCGATTATTCAGCCTGAATCGTTCCGGGCCATCGGCCTGATCCCTTTCCAGATCAACCCCCACTACCTGGATGCCCACCCCGAAGGACACGCCGGCGAAACACGCGAACAACGCATTGCTGAATATATCGTTCTCAATCCCAATGTGTATGTGGCTGGCCTGCGGGAGGGCTGTATCCTTCGATATGAAGCAGGCAAACTCTCGTTGATCGGTCCACGCCCCATGCGTATCTTCCACTACGGCGAAGAGGCACGTGAGGTCACCACCGGCGATGATCTGCAATTCCTATTGGCCAAGCCACAGTCAAAATAATCGCCATGAGGGCTCACGGAAAAGAGGAGCGGCTCGAGGCTTTAAGCCTCGGAGCCGAAGGCGAGCGGTTAGCGGCCAACTACCTGTTAGATTCCGGTTTCGACCTGCTGCACCGCAATTGGCGCAGCAATCATCACGAGCTCGACCTGGTTGCCCGCAAAGCAGGCATCCTGCACTTCGTCGAGGTCAAAAGCCGCTCTACCGGAGGACTAACCACACCCGAAGAGGCGTTGACTCCGGCCAAATTCCGTTCGCTCTGCGCAGCCGCACGGGCCTATATTGCCGCCTACCGACTCGACATGGAGGTACAGTTCGACCTGATCACCGTCGAATTCAATCCGGATGGGACCCATACGCTACGTTACCTGCCCGACGCAATCGCCCCACGTTGGTAACTACCCGTACAATCCCCCCCTCTGGCGTATGTAGAGGCCTATAGACAAATGACTGAGGGATCCTATCGGGTTGGACCCTCATTGAACCCACGGCGCTTCTTGCCATCCAAACGCGCCTGTCATCACCAATCCACACTATCATTCTCCATACTCGGAGATCTATCTGGTGGGGTAACTGTTGTAAAAGGGTTCCACAGTGGGGACTCGATTCAGGATCTTACCCTGATTGCGTTGTCAACACGGGTTTGGGCATTTCATTCTCCTGCCGCCAAAAGAGAGACGTCTATTCTATTCTGGACAATACAGTCCTGACAGTTCAGAACTACCCTATTCAACCATAGTTTGGCCCTCAAGAGACATAAGTCTACATGTTCCATGGGGATCGAGTTCTGTTCAATCAAACTTTTCCACAAACAAAATCCCCCTAAATAGCCCTAAACCATGCTACAATTTCAATCTATTTTACACATCAACATATATCTATATATCAATTTATTACCACCATCAATAAAAATATTGTTAATAAAATCACAATATTTTCTTGACAGTTGGTGAACAACGTGATGCTAAAACCATATTTTTGCGATAAATGAAGAACATTCTTAAAACAAGCGAACTATGACACAACCAACAGGAAAGGCTCCCGAACTGGACCTTGAATTGGACAGTGAAATTGCTGATGGCATCTACTCAAACTTGGCTATCATTTCGCACTCCGCCTCCGAATTTATTGTGGACTTCGCAACCATACTGCCCGGACTGGCTAAACCCAAAATTCGCAGCCGAATCATACTGACCCCCGAACACGCCAAACGGCTCTTGCTCTCTTTGCAGGACAATATCGCCAAATACGAATCAACCAACGGATTGATCGCCCTCAGACCTACGGCCGCCGAAGAGAACGCCATGCCAATGGGCTTCTGTAACAAAGGAGAGGCATAATACGCCTCTATTTTTATTCTAAGCTGCAACACCAATTCATTGCCGCTACAAGCATGTAGTATCGGCAGTGGTTTTTATGGACCATACATCGGTCATGTGAATATACCATAGGACAAATAGCATCCACTCCTTGGCCTATTTACATAGCCATCTTAATCCAAATAAACGCCGACATTTTGTCGGCGTTTATTCTTTTGCAAACAGGTTGATTCTCTTGTATCTGTAATAAAATTTCTCTATCTTGTTTTACTAGAATATATATTCGACACAATTGCATCGGGAAAAGCATGAAAGATATTGTAGCAGAGAGATAAACTCCTCTCCAGTTCGCCAGCTCAGGAAGAAATGAAATAAACCTCTTTTGCTGAACGAAGCCCATCATCATGCGACATGAGGACTCAATAAAACACTCGATCCAATATAACTGTCGGTCAGTTCTGAGGCAAGCAGAGTCAAAGTAAAACACTCGATCCCAATGTGCCCTCCCAGTACTCACCTGGTAACACGCTAACAATTGATCAATACTCACTCCACCATAACGCCTCCACATTATGAAACGGTTTGTCTTATTGGTCATCGCCACATCGCTTGCCCTCTCCGCATTCGGACAACAAAAGGGGCAACGCATTTTTATTGAGGAGCTCTCTAAACCTACCCAGACACTGTCCACACAAACGCCTCGCCAAATTTACGAGGAGATGATCCTCGACCATCTGCATCTTTCCCGCTCCGACATCGAAAAACAGGGCGACACGAGCGACCTCGGTATCGTAGCCATGGGAGATGCACCCAAACAGCTGGTCAATTTCGGGCCCCACTCTTTTCTGCAAGGCATGTATCGGGCCTATGCCGAACATCGCCCCTTTGTCCTTTCGCCTGACATGATCTGGCTGCTGATCTCACAGGGATTTGCCACCCATGTCGATATCCATGCCGAAGAACTCCGATCACAAATCGTAGATCACAGCGAAAAAATCTCCTTAATCATTATGGACAACCGCATCAGAATCGATGATCCCAACGCTCCATGGGAAGAGCTATTCCCGCAATTTGCCGATTCGATGCGCGCATATACAAAAAACGGAATTATCGATCTGCTTACGGCCGATTTCTCCACCACTACTCCTACCAGCCGCATTGCCTCCCAAATCACGGTCATGAAGGCAATGGAAAATTATTTTGAGTATATATACATATATGCCATATGCGGCATTCCAGAAGTTACCCTGCTCGGCACTCCCGAAGACTGGCAAAAGATACTCGACAAAACCCGACAACTGGCTCGCTACAATCTTAGCTGGTGGGTCGATGAGATGGTACCTGTACTGGAAAAGATAGTCGAAACATCCAAGGGCAAGATAGACCGCGACTTTTGGAGGTCAATGTTCAAAATTCACGACACCGGTCCAATAGGATGCAATCCAAGTTCAGCGAACGGCAAACGCTATTTCGACGGCTGGATTGTCAAATTCTTCCCTTACGACAATGAAGGCAACCGGAACGACCTGCACCAAATAGAAGACCGTATCGAATTACCTGACGAAATAGTAAAGACAGACTTGAAATATCAGATCATACTACCCAACGGAGCGATCCTGACTATTCCTTTGGAACTGTGGGCAGGTTTTATCGGCTTGGAACAGGACCCCGCAACCTTTGCGCTAACCCCTACGATCGGTTGGATGATCCGCAAAAAAGAGCAGGATCAAAAAATGGTTCAGCAAATGCTCAGTGATCCAAATCAGGGCGAGATCTCGATTCGAGTCAAGCATTTCCCCAACGAATTATTGTCCGTACCGGCTATCTCGTCTCTATCCCTTACCTTTATCGATAAAATCGAGATTCCCGACGAACTGGCTCAAATCAAGATTAGCGACCTGTCGCTCTATGGCCAAATATCCAGCCAAGAAAAAAAACGGCTGATTCAACTATTTGCCAACACCAATACACGTCTGCAAATCAACCAAGATAAAGACTTTTATTACAAAGGCCAACACATCACTAAGATCGGAGAGTTGCTCCCATCGAACAATCCAAAATTCCGTCATTTGGCAGACAGTCTGCTAAGTGTCCATATCGGCCCAGATTTCCACCAAGTGTTCCAATATCAAGGCGCGCTTTCCAGAATCGTCTCCTATTATGATTTTAATACATTGCTCGGCGAAACTTTTAGTGATTCAACTAATATCTTGAATAAAGAACACATTTTCGTCCAATACCGCCTTAAGCGCGCTGACGGAAAACCCATCAAAATGTACACCCTAACAATGAGCTTCGACTCAACCGAGCACGAAAACATCTCACCGATCTTGTACGATTCGCTCGATTTTACCCAACTGCGCTACATGTACAACGTACTTTCAAAAGACTCTCTGCTCTCTAAAAAAGAGGCTATCGCCAAACTACACGAACAACTGCCAAACGCAAAATACACTGTCTTGCGAAAACAATGTATCTACAACTCATTGACCCATAGATTCGAATGGATACTTGACGGAGATATCGTAATCAAACAAAAAACAGCTTCTAAAACGTCAAAAGTCACCTATTCCCTTATCCGACTCGATGCCATTACCGGAGAGATTCTTTATACAGGCGATCGATCCTATTTGTATAAACTATATTTGCTTCCCTCTTACTTCCTCAGCGAATACACAATCCCTACCTTTATAGATCAAAACTGAAAAATCCATGCAAGAGCGTCTAATCGAAATAGCACAAATCAACCAGCAACGTGCTCACGAAATCATCCAGGAACTCAATCTCATTCCACTATGGGCCTCCATCGATGTGGAGGCCCATCTGGTCGGATCACTCCGCATGGGGCTGCTGATGAAACATTTGGATATCGATCTGCACCTCTACTCCGATCCGGTCTGTCTCGCCGATGATTTTCGGATCATTGCCCGCCTGGCCCAAAACCCACACATCAAGAGGATCGAATACGTCAACCTGCTCGACACCGAAGAGGCCTGCCTCGAATGGCACCTCCATTATGAAGACCCATTAAACCAAATGTGGCAGATCGATATGATCCACATTTGAAGGGTTCTCGATACGACGGCTATTTCGAACAGATGGCCGATCGTATTGTTACGGCCCTCATCGATGAAACACGACATACAATCCTGCAGCTGAAATATGAAACACCCGAATCGGAAAAGATCATGGGTATCGAATATTATCAGGCCGTTCTCCGCGATGGTGTGAAAAATTATGCCGAATTCGAAACCTGGAGGAGGCAGCATCCCATCACCGGTATTGTCACCTGGATGCCGTAACCTCAAAGTACAAACACGTACCGCACCCACCTAACTACATTCCAATATATTAAAAATCAATACATATAAATACAAAACACACGTAAATCTGTTAAAATTTGACAACCGATGTCCATTTATACAATAGCGTTTTATATCATGATATAAAACGCTATTTTTGTTAATCACGTGAACTCTCACTCATGTGAAAACTATACCTACAACCTAATTTATATGTTTCGACATTTCAACCTACATCTCTGCGGATTGGGACTATTATTTACCCTGACCACCCAGGCCGCAACCCCATCGCCTGAAAACTTCAAAAATCCTCCGGCAACGTATCGACCCCATACCCTTTGGTTCTGGAATAACACCCCCGTCACCCGTGAAGGTATCGATGAGCAAATCATCGGTCTGCGCGACAATAGCGGATACGGCGGTATTGGAATCCTCCCCTTCGGAACCGAATTCACCCCAAAATACCTCTCGGATGAATATTTTGACCTCTACGTGTATGCCGTACGCAAAGCAGCGGAACAAGGACTGAAGGTAACGCTTTACGACGAATACGGCTTCCCCAGTGGTAGCGCAGGTGCTATCAACGGTGACAACACGCCCCGCTTCATGGAGCGTTATCCAGATCTGACCATTAAACGGCTGGACAAGATCGAACAAGAGGTATCCAATGGCGAAACATACTGCGAATCTCTCCCAAAAGAGGGAAAATTGATGGGAGTCGTCGCTATGAATATCAACACCAAAGAACGAATCGATCTGAGCGCAAAAATTTCCGGAGATACCCTTCGCTGGGCCGCACCTCAAGGCACCTGGAAAGTAATGCAGTTCGTCTGCGTTACCGATGGTGATCCCAATATGGACTATCTCGATCCGGCTGCAGCTCAGGCTTTCATTGATATGATCCATGAAGCCTACTACAAACGGATGCCCGATGCTTTCGGCCCCGTCATCACCCACACCTTTTACGACGAGGTAACCATCTACCGGGCACAGGGACGTGTCTGGACACCTCGTTTTAATGAAATCTACAAAGAAAGATATGGGAGCAACCCCATTTTGTTCTATCCGGCCCTCTGGTACGACATCGGTCCCGAAACCCAAGCTGCCCGAAATGCACTCTTTACCCTACGCAGCGATCTCTATGCCGAGGCTTATCCTCAGGCCATCACCCGCTGGAGCCGGGAGCACAATACCATTGCCACCGGCCACCAGGATAACGAAGAGATCGTCAACCCGGTCGGCACCTCGGGCGATTTGATGAAATGTTTCCGCTATTTGGAGATGCCCGGAATCGACAAAATCGGAACCACCCGCCCAACAATCACCCGTCCGGCAGAAAAGTTCTACAAAATCGTCGCCTCTGCCGCATACAACTGGGATCACTCGTTGGTTATGGCCGAAACTTATGGTCTGATGGGCGACCTCTCGATGGACAGCCTTCGCAGTGTCGCCATCGATCAGTTTATCAAAGGGGTCAACTGGTTCATTCCCCATGCTGCTTGGTATAACGACAAAAAGGTCACCTTTAAACCTGAATTGTCGGCTCGAAATCCCCATTATGCAGACAGCCTGTATGATTTCACCACCTTCCTGGCTCGCTTGCAATACATGCTGCAGAACGATGCCCGTTTTGTAACCGACGTGGCCGTTCTCTACCCCATTCACACCATGCAGGGGGATCACTACTTCGACGGACCGATCCGTCCCTACGAAGGTGGAGTGAAAATCCCCTACCTGGATTACGTTCAAGTAGGCGAAATCCTCTCCAACGAAATCTGTCGGGATTACCAATGGCTGCACCCCGAAGTATTGGCTTCAAATTGTACGGTTGACAAAACCGGTCTGAAACTCAACAACAAAGTCCAGTATAACACCTTCCGGACACTTATTATTCCCGCTTCGAAGACCATCAGTACCAAAACCTTGGAACATGCTTTGGCTCTGTTTCAAAATGGCGGCAAAGTGATCTTTACCTCTTTACTGCCGACCCAATCAACCGAAATCGGACAAGACGCCCGTATTGCAGAATTAATGGCAGCTCTATTGCCGCAAGGAACCAATCGCAATACCAACAATGCAGGAGGCGAAGTGCTCTTTGTAAGCCATCCCGATGCCGCATCGCTCACCGAAGCGTTGCAATCCGAGGCTCCGGCAGACGTCACTTTCGAACCGGGAAAACCGTTGCGCTACATTCACAAAGAACGTGACGGTAAGGCTCTTTACTATCTGGCCAATTTCAGCCCAGCGCCCTACAACGCTCCAATCACTCTGCGCGGCAAATTGCGTCTCGAAGCCTGGAATCCCCACACTGGTGAACGCACTCCTGTCAAAACGACCTACAAGCGTCAAGGAGACTACACCACCACACATCTCACTCTCTCCTTACAGGGTCGTGAATCCATCTTCCTGGTGGAACGGTAACCGATCTCCAGCTTAAACAGTACAGGCCGGACAGCATAACTGTCCGGCCTGTACTATTATTGCAGCAATCAAATCGTTGCTCTACGCATCAATCCCCGCTCCAGATATCTCTCACACAAACATAATTACCCTTGTAAATGTATAACAGACAACAATTCTTTAAACCGTCTTCAAGTTCGGTCTTGCAACTGCTCAATACAACCCGCAACCCCACAAATTTCAAAGCTACTGTCATCCATACCGCTGAACGTCCTAAATTCAAACACAAACCGACTTCACTTCGAAACGTTGATCCGGATAACCCAAATAATTAAAAAAAATTATTCACCTGTCTGCTCAAACGACATTTTTACCCAAACAAACACTTTTCGTGTAAAGATACCCGACTGACACTTGGACATAAATAAAGACAATTCACAGCTCCGAAATCGATCATGCTAACTGACTATCGTTACAGCAGAGTTTAAGCCTCTTTACTATGCATTCTGCGAATTTGAACACAAACTTTCTCTACCGCTGTTGCTGCCACCTCCACACAAAATATCGGCCGTACTAATCAATTGACACTTATCACTCACTTCTCAATCAAGGACCAAATCCAGCCCATGCCATACGGATACAAAAAAAGTACCCGGCAAACTGTTGCCGAGTACTTACCTCATTTTAGTCATCGATTGGCGGAGAGACAGGCTCCCGAACCTACGCTTTCAGAAAATATCATAAAATTGCAAA